>JGI25160J50197_1000110_pt1 | contig 77267 bp, 71 predicted proteins | sample AraplaMF_Cvi_mMS_FD_50197 | JGI IMG/M metagenome (IMG submission 50197)
TTTAACTTGGTGTTCGTTGGACGTTCAAAACTTCATCACGGCACGTTGATGCTAATTTACGGCTTCACCGCAACCACGGGACGGGGAAGTCCCTTTCATTCATTGGGCAGCGCCTTCGCGTTGCGGCTTTCTGTGTCGGCAGCGGCGCCGCTGCTGACGTGGGCGTGCATTCGGCGCACACAGCGACGGGTTTCACCGATCCGCGCGTCGGGGCGAGCCTGGCCGGGCTCGCCGTCACACGGGTGACTGAACAACGGGTGCGAAATCGCCCTGGGCGGCATTCAAACCGCGCGCGAACAAACTGCTTGACGTGCCCCGTGCGATTGACATTTAATCAGTGCACCGTTCGCTCACGTCACGAGCATCGACCTATCCGGCCCCTCCTTGGGGGTTTGGGGGCGTTTTCGCCCAAAATTGTGAGATGCCGATCTGGCCGTTCCAGGTTAGACCAAAGAATGGAATACCCCCTCCGGGAGTCCACCCGGTCAGCAGCTTTTTCTTCGCCGACCGGGCGGGACATCGCGTCCATGTGAGCGCACGCGCTTCCAGTTCGCTTTGCATCGTGCACGCCTCCTGGTTCGACAAACCTGCGGCCAACGAGCGTGCCATTCCCTAACCTTCTTAAGTCCTTACGCCGGTACTGACCGGCTACATCCGGAGGGCGCTGAAAATCCATTGAAGACGTCGTGTCGCAAGACGCGGACAACGGATATGGACTGCTTGAAAGAAGGCTTTCCCTGCTTCGGGCCGGACTACTGGCCAGCGGACTGATGTCATGGGCGATTAACCATTCGCCCACCGTTTTTTTCCATTGCGGGAGTCGGGCTCTCATCGACGGGTCGTGCTGCTTTTCGCGCGGTATGGGCTTTTTCGCGCGCGAGAGCAGCACACGTTACTTCTCCCAATCAGAAGGGGGCTATCCGAAGGGATGCGTTGCTTCCCGGTGCGACCGGGATCATCCGCATGCCTCGATTGTCCGCTTGCGGGCGGTAGCAGGCTTCCTTTGTGTCTTGAAACGGTCGACCTCATCGATCGTTTCGGTCTGCGACGCGCTGCTCTGGCGCACATCAATCCTTTCACACACCATCAAGCGCGATCCCGGCGTGACGTCCTCACCCGAAAATCCGCCCACCTCGCGCTCGCCCTCAAGCGAGCCGTCATTGCCCACGTGCTGCATGCACGCAAATACGGTTGACCATCGAATGCGCCGCCATGCGACGCGCGGTGTTCAACCCACCCCGGGCTCTCTCTTCCAGCGCAGACCTTTCCACCGGTGCCATCCGGGGACCATCAGCTAAACCGCCTCTGCCCGTCTCTTTGCACTCCCGCATGCCAGCAGATCAACGTCGCGCCCTCGTTGGATCTGCTCGTTTCACTCACGTGTCTCGTCAGACACGTCGCCATCGCAACCGATGGCAACAGGGTGCCCTCACTCGCGTCCCCGCCGGCGCGTGAGGTCAGGTACAGGCGGAACAACCAGCCACAGGAAAGGAGTTCTATGGGCCGAAGATCAACGGGTGTGAACCATGCCGCACAGTTGAGCCGCGAAGCAGGCGGAAGCAAAGACTCGCAGAAACACCGTCGCTTGCACTGGAGCGAGTTTTCGCGTTTCGCGGCGCGGATTGGTCACACGCTGGAAGCCGTCAACGAAGCAGAAGACTGGATGCTCGAGTTCTTCATCTGGTTCCTGGTTGCAGGGGCAATGAAGCCCGGCACGCTCGCAAACTATCGAGCGTCGCTCTCAGTGGTACAGGATATGGCCGGACAGGATATGTCGCGCTCAATCCGCAGCCGGGCCCTGCAGCTTGAGCGACGGGACCGGCATGGCAAGCACCGTGCTCGCACGCCGCAGGAGTTCAGCGAACTGCTCGCCGCGGCGCAACGGCTCGATGACGGTGTCGTGCACGTGATTCGCCTGATGCGTTGGCTGGGACTTCGCATGCGCGAAGCACTCATGTGCGGCAAGTCGCTGGAAACCTGGCGTGATCTGATCCTGCAGGGAAATCGACGTCTGCCCATCGAACGCGGCGCCAAGAACGGGCGTCCGCGTCGCACCGAGGTGCTTGCTGATCACGTCGAGGAAACGCTCGACGCGATCAACGCGGCGCTGGCGTTCTGCCGCAGTCGCGACTTTGAACTGATCACCGGTTGCAACAACGACCTCAAAAGCGCAAAGGCCCGCCTGAAGTCTCGCTTTGACCAATTGCCGATGCGTAGAGAGCTCGGAAGTCACAGCCTGAGATTTACCTATGCAGTCGATTTCGGCAATGCCGCACTCGATCGCGGGATGCCGCCTGTCGAGGTACTGACCCAACTATCGGACCGGCTTGGACACGGCCCGTCACGCGTGAAGATGATCCTCGAAGTCTACTGTTGGCAGATCAGGCACCGCTTTCCCGAAAAGATGCAGTTACCCAGCGACTTCGTACCTTTGGAGAAAGCAAACAAGAGAAACCGCTCAATACCTGCCATGTCCGGCGCGGGCGACCGGACGCAGCTCGGCAATGGTGCCGAACATGGGCGTCGACGACCGGCTCGCAGACGCCGCGCCCGGACGAATCACGCGCCGTTTCAGCCGTGAGCGCAATTTTCAATAATCAGCATTACGAATCGACCAGCCACCAACCGCGATCCACCCGTCTACAGGAGGTAAACAGGAAGTGTTGGAATCCAGACTCTCAAAGGAAGCTCGCATCGCGCTATCCCGGTACAGCAGCGACAAAGCGGCCCAGACACTGCTGCCTTTATGGCTCCAGTTCGAAGCTTTTCTGCAGATGCGCGGCACGTTGCCATCTTCCATCCCTGACATTCCGGAGGAATCGCTTCGCGCGTACGCGACGTCTCTCGACTACCAGGACTGGCACGTCGATGACGCCCTTGTCGCCCTGAGCGCTGTGCTTCTCGTGTGCCTGCACGCGGGGTACAACGCAAAGGTCTTGCGCTCCATCGTAATCCCGCGCATTCGTCGCCCCGTCGAGAACCGCCAATGGGATGCATTCCGCCTTCGAACGTACCAACCGCTCGAATACTCGCAACTCGTCCGAAATCGCAGACGCGGGGCCAAGCTCGAAGCGTGCGCCAGCGATCCCGCTCGCATCGAAGACTCCGTCACGTAAGAAGCAACGCACTTAACGCATTCAATACCTCCACTAACAACCCTTGCAGGAACGACAATGACTCATCTGATTGTGGCTCACTTTCAAAGCTCGAACAGCCCAGCGCAAGCATCGGCGGCACACATCCTTCACGCCCAGATGGGAGGTTTGCTGCTGAAGCCGGGCCCACTCGATGGACACGGTGAGCACGTGAACAACAACACACTTCTGAGAGAAAGCGAAAACGCGCTTCAGGATCATTACTGCACGATGATGACTTCCCCGCGCGGAGGCATCATCGACGTCCCGACTGAGCATCGGAACGCCATGGTCGCGTTTATCCAGTTGAGACGTCACGTTCTTACCGAACTGAAAACGATCATTGTCTCGGTGTCCCCGGATACGGCGTCACAGCAGGCTGCCGTAGAGACGCTTACCGCGATTTGCACGGCGGGCGTAATTCCGGCCTGCATCCGGATTCTCGCCACCGACGTTCCGGCAGACGCCCGGCTTGACGACGTCTACCCGCAAGTCGTTGAACACGCCCGTGAAGCCCAAATCACGGTAACGCCCGAGGCTGTGCTCCCCGTGTCAACATCTTTCGCGAAGGCGCAACAATTCAAGATGCCGATCGCCGCTGTCTTGAACCGCGCGGTCGATTTCGAAACGGAATTGACCTCGGCGCGGGTCAATGGCGCGCCTGAGAAAATCGTGCATGCGCTTGCCCATAAGGTTATCGCGCAGCGCGATCTGCTGGGCACTGCTGATGCGTTCAAACGCGTCGCCGGCACACTCGGCCTACCGTGCATTTCGCAGGACGAGTGGCGGGCCGAATGCGCGCCAACTACGAACCGTAAGCGCGCGAGGACAGAGCCGCTCGATTAAGGGCTTTCAATCCGCCTCTGGGTAACGAAGCTGCAACGCGGATCAACGGCCCACTTCCACTCAAAGGTCCGTTGATCCGCGCGACTACTCGGCCTCCAGTCGCCGAAGTCGCAATCTATTTGCGTCAAAAGAGCGTCGATGGACTACCGCTTCAGCGACAAATTCAAGGTTGACCCCTGCGCGGCGGGCCTGGGCCAGACCACAACAGGGGCAGCTTCTCGTGGCATCCTGACGGGCACCTCGCCAGCACCGACCGCAGCAAAGCAGCTTTGTCACCGCTGCGGGGACGTGCGAGAGCGCAAGGCAACCCTAACGTCCTCCAGCGTAACGGTACCTGAGCCGTCACGCAGATACCGAAGCGCAGCAAGATCAAGGATTCGTTTCAATACGGCATCCGTATCCGCGAGAAAACGATCCTGCAATGCGTTGGCCACACAGTCAGCGGTGTGACGGGAGATTGGGAAGGTCTCGCCCGACATCGTTCTGAGTTTCGTACGGACATAGGACGCGATCCAGGTGTGCCGTCCGTCGGCGCCTCCCGCCACGCAGGTGGGGCAGTTGGAGCAGCGCGCCGCTCGCCCGAGCCCTTTCTCTTTTATGGATGCGGCAACCGCGTGTTGCCGGGCACATCGCTGTCCGCATGCTCCGTGCGCAAACGTCTCAATACTGCACGGGCATGCAGCACACATGGGACACTGGTTAAGCTGGCACGGGGATGCTTCATCACTCGTCATCTCAACTCTCCTGGGTAATGAGTTCAGCGACCGCCTCTTCCCGGAGGACGTTCGCCAAACCAGTCTCCATTCGAAATGGCAAAGTCAAGTCGCGCCGGTGGAGATCGTCATAGTGCCCATGTAGGTCCAACGCAGAAGACTGCGACGTGACGCCCACGCAGGACGGACTACGCGCGGGGATCGCCAGTGGCCCACCGCCGTCGAATTGAGAGACCAGGTGCGCGTCGGGAAACGGCGTCGCATTGAAGCGCGACGCTTTGCCTCCACTGCTCCCCAATCGCAGTCACTGCGCAGCAACCGCCCTGTTCGCGGATGATGCGTCGCCGCTCACCGGGTCCTTCCGTTCGCCATGGACCCAGCACCGCCCGCGCGCCACGCAACCTCGTCAAGCGCACGATGCCCAAGACTCCAGCACGCTGTCACGGCGCCGAACACCCCCGTTGAAGTCACGAGCGCCGCAGTGAGCGAGAGAGTGCCGCCCACCTTCCCGGCGGCGACCATGGCAATGAGCGTCGTGACCACTTCAGCGCAAGCGACACAAGCGTTTAATGCGAGGCGCCGAAAAGCCTGGCATTGTCCATCGCCGAGAGATCAACCTGAGCGAGGCGGCCACCAGACCGCAGGGGGGTGAAAGCGTGCCGCCCTTGAACTTGTCCCAATACCGCCACGGCCGCAACGGAAGCACGACCGTTGCGGGCCCGAACAGGAAATGGACGAACTGCGCGCCATCAGAACAGATGCGATACGGCGTCCCGGTGATCTTCAGCACGGCAAAGACGATCGTCACCGCGATCAGATAGGCGATGACCGTGACAGTGAGGCCGAGCAGCGTCGAGGAACGAAGGCAGAGCCAAAATTTGATCGACACGGTGCTGTCAGCGCGCCGAGCCCTGCCGGAAGCGGTCCCGATTCAACTTATAATCGGGCTTTTCAGCGACGCTTTACTGGCGCCATTCTAATGTTTCGACGCCCCGCGCTCCAAAAGTTGCCGCGCCAAACCCTCGGCCGGGCACGCCAGCTTACCGACGATATGCGCCCTTTGTGCCCGCAAACTGCAAACGGACACCATGCGGATACTGGCGCTTAAGCGTTTTTCGAATCCCGATGTTACGCGCGCAGTCGCAAACCTTGTCTGGCTTGGCCTGGAGCGCCTCACGCAGATCGGCGTGGCGATCGCGATCAGCGGCGTGCTGGCGCGGTACTTCGGCCCGGACGTGTTCGGCAAATGGCAATACGCCAATACGCTTTTGCTCGTCCTGTCGCCGATTACATGGGTGTGCGGCGCGGAGATTCTCGTGCCGACCATAGTCCATCGTCCGCCTGAACAACTCGGCACCGTGCTCGGCAGCGCGTTCGCGTTGCGGCTCGCGGTGTCGGCCGTCGCGCTGTTGCTGACCTGGGCGGGCATTGCTGCCGGCGTCACCGATCCCGTGGTCGGCGCGATGCTCGCCGGGCTCGCCGTCACGATGCTGTTTCGCGAGCCGTTCGTCGGCGTGATCAACGCGTGGCTGCAAAGCATGACTTACAGCAAGCCGCAGCTGCTCACCAGCATGACGACGGCCATCGCGAAGGCCCTGCTCGTCTGGCTGCTGGTGCGGGCGGCCGCGGCGCCATCGCGTTTCGGCTGGCTGTGGGCGCTCGAATCGGCTGTGATCGGCGCGGTGCTGGTCGTCTATTTCATGCAAGGGCACGGCGGCAAGCTGGGCTGGCGCGTGGACCGCGCGCTGTTCCGCCATTTCGCGACGGCGGGCACCGTGTTCTGGCTCGGGTTGATCTGCATGTACCTGTTCCTGAAGCTCGACCGCTTGATGCTGGAGCGCGCGATCTCCTTCGCCGACCTGGGCCGCTACTCGGCCGCGCAACAGCTCAACGAGAACTGGATCACGCTGGCGCTGATGCTGGCGCAAACGCTTGCGCCTGCGTTCGTCTACCGCGTCCAGGACGCCACGCAACTGCGCCGCAACATGTGGCGGCTCACGGCGATGACAGCCGTTTTGATGATCGCCGGCGCGTTCGTGCTCGATCTGCTCGCGGGCTTCATCATCCGCCGCGTGTTCGGGCCGGATTTCGAAGAAGCCGTCGATATCTTCCGCTGGGCCGTGTGGCTATCCGTTCCCGCCGGCATCGAGGCGATCGGCAACCTGGTGGTCCTGAAGTACCAGGCGAAGTTCGTGTTGCTGTCGAAGTGGCTGCTGGCGCTCGCCGTCGCGTGCATCGTCAATCTGCTGGCGATTCCGCGTTTCGGCGCGTACGGCGCGCTGATCGGCCTTGCGCTCGGTTATCTGGCCGCGGCGTCCGTCAATTTTTATTACATCCGTTACAAGCTGCGTCCATGACGTCTTCTTCATTTACGCCGCCCGTGGGCACTGCGCCGCTCGATGACGTCGCCGTGCTGATGCCCGCCTACAACGGCCAGGCGGACGTCGAACGCACGCTGGCCTCGTTCAGCGAGGACGCGCGCATTCACGTGCTGATCGTCGACGACGGCAGCACGCCGCCCATCGTCGCGCCCACGTTGCCGAACATGTCGATAGACGTGCTGCGCATGCCGAAGAATGGCGGTATCGAACGCGCGTTGCAGGCGGGGATCGAAGCGCTCGATGCACGCGGCTTTCGCTACGCCGCGCGCATCGATGCGGGCGACCTGACCGTGCCGCAGCGGCTCGCGCGACAGCGCGCGTATCTCGAAGCGCATCCGCAGGTCGCGGGGCTCGGCATGTGGACGCAGGTGGTGTCGCGCGACGGCCAGCCGCTCTTCATGCTGACGCCGCCCGTCGAGCCGCGCACGATCCGTCGCGTGCGCTTCCTGCGCGCGTGTTTCGTGCATCCGTCGATGATGCTGCGTATCGACGCCGTGCTCGCCGTGGGCAACTATCGCGAGGCCTACAAGGCGGCTGAAGATCTCGACCTGTTTCTGCGTCTGATGGAGCGTTACGACTGCGCGAATCTGCCCGAACTCGGCCTGTATTACGAGTTGAACGAAGGCGGCATCAGCGCGACGAAGCGGCGCCGCCAGATCGCCTCGACGCTGCGTTTGCAGATGCGCTACTTCAACGCACTGAATCCATACGACTGGCTAGGTCTTGCGAAGAACCTGCTGCACTTCGTCACGCCTTACCAGACACTTCAGCGCGTAAAGAAGCGGCTCTATGCGCCGCGCGCCAGCCTCTAAAACCCGCCCGATCCAACCTGCAATGCAAGCATGAAGCAACCCATCGAACCCGCCGGCGCGCTGCGCATCACGCTCGTCTGCAACACCGCGTTCGCGATCTATACGTACCGGCAAGGGCTGATACGCACGCTCGTCGCGCGTGGCGTCGACGTGACGGTGATCGCACCGCGCGACCGCACCTTCGATCTGCTCCAGCAGATGGGCTGCCGCTGCATCGAGTTGCATGTGGCATCGAAAGGCACGAATCCGCGCGACGATCTGCGCACGCTGTGGTCGCTGTACCGGCTGTATCGCGAGATCCGTCCGCATGTCGTGTTTCACTACACGATCAAGCCGAATATCTACGGCACGATTGCGGCAAAACTGGCAGGCGTCGATTCGGTTGCCGTCACGACGGGCCTCGGCTATGTTTTCATCCAGAAGAGCCGCGCGGCGCAAATCGCCAAGCTGATGTACCGTTTTGCATTCCGCTTTCCACGGGAAATATGGTTTCTGAATAAGGACGATGAAGCCGCGTTTCGCGACCAGCAATTGCTCGCGCATCCCGAGCGCGCGCGCCTGCTGCATGGCGAAGGCGTGGATCTCGAGCAATTTTCTTTCACGCCGCTGCATAGGCGAGAAAATAGGCAGGATGCATTTTCTTTTGTATTAATCGGCCGCCTGTTGTGGGATAAAGGCGTGGGCGAATATGTCGAGGCAGCACGGCAGTTGCGCGCGAAATATCCGCATGCGCGCTTCCAGTTGCTGGGGCCCGTTGGCGTCGATAATCCCAGCGCGATTTCGCAGGCCGAAGTCGATACCTGGGTGCGCGAAGGCGTGATCGACTATCTGGGCGAAGCGCACGACGTGCGCCCGCTGATCGCCGCCGCCGATTGCGTCGTACTGCCTTCGTATCGCGAAGGCGTGCCGCGCACGCTGATGGAAGCGTCGGCAATGGGCCGGCCCATCGTCGCCACCGACGTGCCGGGCTGCCGCGAAGTCGTCGCGGACGGTGTCAACGGCTTGTTATGCGAGGCGCGTAATGTGGACAGCCTCGCGGCGAAGCTCGCGCAGATGCTCGACATGAGCGACGACGCACGTCGCGCGATGGGCGAGCGCGGCCGCGAGAAAGTCGCGCGGGAATTTGACGAACGGGTTGTCGTCGAAAGGTATAAAGGCCTGATCCAGCAGTTGACGGGCACAACACTCTAAAGGGAGCTCAGCATGACCACGAAGGGCACGATTCTGGTAACGGGCGGTGCAGGCTTTATCGGTTCGCATACGTGCGTGGAACTGCTCAATAGCGACTACGACGTGGTCGTGATCGACAATCTCGTGAACAGCAAGCGCGAATCGATTGCGCGCGTCGAGAAGATCACGGGCAAGAAGGTCGCGTTCTATGAAGCGGATGTGCGCGACGAAGCCGTCCTCAACACGATCTTCGACAAGCACCCCATCACGGGCGCGATTCACTTCGCGGCGTTGAAGGCGGTAGGCGAATCGGTGGCGAAGCCGCTCGAGTACTACCGCAACAACATGGACGGCCTGCTGGTGCTGCTCGACGTGATGCGCGCGCGCAATGTGAAGCAGTTCGTGTTCAGCTCGTCGGCGACCGTGTATGGCGTGCCGAAGAGCTCGCCCATCGACGAATCGTTCCCGCTCTCGGCCACCAACCCGTACGGCCAGAGCAAGCTGATCGCCGAACAGATCCTGCGCGATCTCGAAGTCTCCGATGCATCGTGGCGTATTGCGACGCTACGCTACTTCAACCCGGTCGGCGCGCATGAAAGCGGTCTGATCGGCGAAGACCCGGGCGGCGTGCCGAACAACCTGATGCCGTACGTCGCGCAGGTCGCCGTCGGCAAGCTGGAGAAGCTGCGCGTGTTCGGCGGCGACTACGACACGCCGGACGGCACGGGTGTGCGCGATTACATCCACGTCGTCGATCTGGCGCGCGGACATATCGCGGCGCTCGATGCGCTCGTCAGGCACGATGCGAGCTTCGTCGTGAATCTCGGCACGGGTCAGGGCTATAGCGTGATCGACGTGGTGAAGGCGTTCGAAAAAGCATCTGGCAAGCCCGTGCCGTATGAAATCGTCGCGCGCCGCCCCGGCGACGTCGCGCAGTGCTTCGCGAATCCCGCGAAGGCGCTCGAGGTGATCGGCTGGCAGGCGCAATACGGCATCGAGCGCATGTGCGCCGACCATTGGCGCTGGCAGGCGCAGAATCCGCGCGGATTCGAATAAATCCACCGCGCAAAAGGGCGGGATGCGTATGCGACGCATGCGTGCCCCGCCTGTCGAGCGTACCGCCCGCACCGCCCACAAGCCGCCCCGCCCAATCCCCCTTCCTCATTTCTGTGCTCCGACGCACAGAAACGCGTCCCGTCCGCTGCTTCAATGAGCGCTCATACACTGGCGCTGAGTCGTTCACACCGACCCGGCGTCACGGGAGGCACGATGAACGTCATTGCAGAAGCGGCCGCGCAGGAAATCCTCGATCATGAAACTCACCTTGCCTGCGTCATCCAGCCCGTCGTGCTGGCGGGCGGTTCTGGGACGCGCCTGTGGCCGCTGTCGCGCGAGCAATGCCCGAAACAGCTGATCGGGCTGACGGGCGAAGAATCGCTGCTGGAAGCGACGCTGCGCAGAACCCAGGGTTTGCGCGCACCGACGCACGAGCATCCCGCGCCACATGTCGTCAGGACACAGCCGACACTCGTCGTCTGCAGCGAGGAACTGAAGCTGCCGACCCGGGAGCGGCTCGAGCGTTGCGCGTGTGAATCCCGCGTCGTGCTGGAGCCGGCGCCGCGCAACACCGCGCCCGCGCTGACGATTGCCGCGCTCACCGCGCTCGCAGACGCGCCGCACGGCGAAGACCCGATTCTCGTCGTGATGCCCGCCGATCATCTGATCACCGACGATGCCGCCTTCGTCGACACGCTGCAGCAGGCCATCCAGCATGCGCTGCGCGATGCGATCGTCACGCTCGGCGTGCCGCCCGAGCGCGCCGAAACGGGCTACGGCTACATCAAGACAGGCTTGCCCGCCGATGGGCGCGGCGCGCGCAGCATCGAACGCTTCGTCGAGAAGCCCGCGCAGGAAACCGCGGAACAGTACGTCGCCTCGGGCGAATACTGGTGGAACAGCGGTGTGTTCGTGATGCGCGCGTCGGTGTGGCTCGCGGCGATCACGGCGTGCCGGCCGGAAATCGCCGCTGCGTGCCGCGCATCGTACGAGCGTGCGAGCGTCGCGAGCGACGGTTCGCTGCAGCTCGATCGCGCCGCCTTCGCCGCCTGTCCGAGCGATTCGATTGACTACGCGGTGATGGAGCACATCGGCGACGATCCGAAGCTGATGGGCATCATCGTGCCGCTGAAGGCCGGCTGGTCCGATGTCGGCGCGTGGGACGCCGTCTGGAACATCAGCGCGAAGGACGCCGCGGGCAACGTCGCGCGCGGCCGCGTGCTGCTCGAGGGCGCGACCGACACGTATGCGCATTCAGAAGGACGGCTGGTTGCGTGCGTCGGCGTGACGGGCGTCGTGGTGGTGGAGACGGCCGACGCCGTGCTCGTCGCCGCGAAAGACCGCGTGCAGGACGTCAAGGCGATCGTGAACCGCCTGAACGCGGCGAAGAATACGGAAGCAAAGGTGCATCGAAAGGTGGAGCGGCCGTGGGGCTGCTACGACTCGATCGATCACGGCGAGCGCTTCCAGGTCAAGCGGATCGTCGTGAAGCCGGGCGCCCGGCTATCGCTGCAGATGCATCACCATCGCGCGGAACACTGGATCGTCGTGCGCGGCACCGCGCGCGTGACGCGCGGCGACGAAACGTTCCTGCTGACCGAGAACCAGTCGACGTATATCCCGCTCGGTACGTTGCACCGGCTGGAGAATCCGGGCAAGACGTCGCTCGAAATTATCGAGGTGCAGTCGGGCTGCTATCTCGGTGAGGACGATATCGTGCGGTTTGATGATCAGTATGGGCGCACGGGCACCTGAATTCTAGGCGACGCTCGCGCCCGCTTCGAGGCGGAACACCGCGACCGCCTCGCGCAGCACCACGGCTTGCGATTCGAGCGTCTTCGCGGCGGCTGCGGCCTGCTCGACGAGCGCCGCGTTCTGCTGCGTCACCTCGTCGATCTGGCCGATTGCCTTGTTGATCTGCTCGATCCCGTCGCTCTGCTCGTGCGCGGCGCCTTCGATTTCCGTCATGATGCCCGTCACGCGCTGCACGGAGTTCATCGCTTCCTCCATCGTCTTGCGCGCGTCGGCGACGAGCGTCGCGCCCTGCGCAACTTGAGCCGTCGAATCGCCGATCAGCTCGCGGATTTCCTTCGCCGCAGCGCCCGAACGCTGCGCGAGCGCCCGCACTTCGGAAGCGACGACGGCAAAGCCGCGCCCCTGCTCGCCCGCGCGCGCCGCCTCGACGGCCGCGTTCAGCGCGAGGATGTTAGTCTGAAACGCGATACCTTCGATGATGCCGATGATCTCCCCGACCTTGCGCGACGACGCGGTGATGCCGTCCATCGTCTGCGTCACGCGCGCGACCACGTCGCTGCCGCGCACGACGGTGTCGAGCGCGCCCTGCGCGAGACGGCTCGCGAGCTTCGCGTTGTCGGTGTTCTGCTTGACGGTCGCCGACAGCTCTTCCATGCTCGCCGCCGTCTCCTGAAGCGCCGCGGCCTGCTGTTCGGTACGGCTCGACAGGTCCGCGTTGCCGGCGGCGATTTCGTTCGCGCCCAGCGTGATCGAATGGGTGCTGCCGCGCACTTTCGACACCGTGTCGACCAGGCCGTCGCGCATCTGCGAAAGCGCCTGCAGCAGCTGGCCCATCTCGTTACGCGAGCGCACTTTGACGGAGGTCGTCAGGTCGCCTTCGGCCATGCTGCGAAAGTGACGGATGGTCTGGTTCACCGGCTTCACGACGGCGGACGACAACCCCGCGCGCGCCAACCCGCCGACCACGACGGCGGCCAAGCCGATCGCAATGAACAGGCCTGTCGAAATGGTGAATCGCTGGCTCAGCTGACTGGCCTCGCACTGCCGGTTGTCGGCCTGCGCGCGCTTGAGCGCGTCGATCGCCTTGGCGTAGACGCCGTAGAAGCGGTCCGCCGTCTCGCCCTGGATCGTGCGGAACGTGTTGAAGTCGTTGTCGACGAGCGCCTTGTGCTCCGGCTCGATTGCCTGATTCACGAGCGCGGCGCGCGACTGCGCAACGGTTTGCGCGAGCTTGCCCTCTTCGTCGCTGCCGAACGGGCCCGCCATGTAGACGCGGAAATCCTCATTTGATGACTCCAGCAGCTTATGCGCGGCCGCGAGCAGTCCGTCTGTGTCCTTGCCGACGCTGAAGAGCGTCTCGTAGCTCCCGAGCGACAGACGCACCTGCAGGAGCTTTTCCGAGCTCGACGTCAGCGCGTTCATCGCCGCCGATGACTGCTGCACGTTCTGCAGGCCATCGTTGGTGAATTTCAGCGCGCCCCAACCGACGCCGATCACGATCAGCAGAAAGGCCGCGAAGATGCCGATGACGAGCGTCAGTCCTTGCCGGATGGTGATGTTCTTGAGCATGAGTGTCCGTGACGTGCTGTCGGCCAGCCGGGATGGCAGCCCCATCGATGGCTATCGGCAACACGGGACGGACTCCGAATAGGGAGAATCCATGACGTAGCATGTGGGATGGCGCGCTCTGCGCCGGCTCCCTCGAACGCTGTCTGCGCTTTGCTACCGTGGAGGCTGGGGTTTTGTACGGGCGACCTGCACGTCCGCACGCACGATGTGCCAGAGCATGGAGAAGCTGGTGCCGCCGACCGTCGGGTAGGTGTCCGCGTGACAGTTGTCCGACAGCGGATCGCAAGCGATCGTCATCGTCTGCTTGTCGTTGAACGTGATCTTGACGATCGGGCTCTCGAGCGCGCCCTTCTGGATGGGTTCGAGTTCGTAGGTACAGGGAACGGCTTTGGGAGCGGTTCCTGTCCTGTCGCCCTTTATCAGCAGCGTTGCAGTTTTCGAAGGCGGACTGTCGAAGCGAAGCTCGACTGAGTCGCCGCTGTCGGCGCTACCTTTCATCGATACGGGAATCGATAACGGGGCTGCGATGGATGCCAGCGGTGGCGCGAATAGCGCCGCGCTCAGGCATGCAAGAAGGGAGATACGCATCTTCGAACGTACGGCTTGAATATGCAGCGCATTATGGGCGAAAACGGCGCCGCCTGCCGCCGAGCCGTCAACCCGTCCGGGCCCGCTGCGTTTCATTTGTATAATCCACCGTTTGCCTTTCCGGCCTCCACTTCATGCTCAGTTTCGCGCTCGGCTTCATCGTTTCACTACTGGTCACTCTCGTGATCGTGCGGTATGCGCATCTGCATGAAACGTTTGCGGACAACGATCTGGCCGGCGTGCAGAAATTCCACGCGCGGCCCGTGCCGCGGATCGGCGGAACGGGGATTCTGGTCGGGCTGGTCGCTTCGGCGATCCAGCTGTACGGCGCGTACCCGGCCGTTTCGGCGGGCATTCTCGGCATTGTCGCGTGCGGGCTTCCGGCGTTCGCTTCGGGATTGGTCGAAGACCTGACGAAAAAGGTATCGCCTCTGGCCCGGCTGATCTGCACGATGATCGCCGCCGCGCTCGCTTACTTCGTGCTGGGGATCGCCGTCACGCGCATCAGCGTGCCGCCCCTCGATTTCCTGCTTTCCTATGCGGCCATTTCCTGCGCTGTGACGGTGCTGGCCGTCGCGGCGCTCGCCAATGCGATCAATATCATCGACGGCTTCAACGGGCTGGCGTCGATGGTCGCGTTCATGATGTTCGCGTCGCTGGCGTATGTGGCGTTTCAGGTGCACGACCCGATCGTGCTGTCGGCGTCGCTCACCATGATGGGCGCGGTGATGGGCTTCTTCATCTGGAACTTCCCCGCCGGGCTGATCTTTCTCGGCGACGGCGGTGCGTACTTCATCGGCTTCATGCTCGGCGAACTGTCGATCATGCTTGTGATGCGCAACCGCGATGTGTCGGCGTGGTACCCGGTGCTGCTGTTCATGTACCCGATCTTCGAGACGTGCTTCTCGATCTACCGGAAGAGGTTTATTCGCGGGATGTCGCCTGGGATTCCCGATGGCGTGCATCTGCATATGCTCGTCTACAAGCGGTTGATGCGATGGGCGGTCGGTGCACGCACGGCGCGAGAGCTGACGCGACGCAATTCGCTGACCTCGCCGTATCTGTGGCTACTCTGCCTGATCGCCGTGGTTCCCGCGACGCTGTTCTGGCGGCATACGCTGCATCTGTTCTGCTTCGTGATTGTGTTTGCAGCGACGTATGTTTGGCTCTACGTGAGCATCGTGCGATTCAAGGTGCCGCGCTGGCTGGTGGTCCGAAGGCACCGGTGAAGCGCCCGCAGCAGGGAGACTGGCGTGGCGTTTTCTGTGAAGCGACCAGCCCGCACGGTCATGCGACGCGACAGACATCGGGCAATGTCAATCAACGTTGCCGTCAAGTGACGCTTCAGACCAAAAGGTGCGACACAGGATCTCAAAAAATGAAAAAGGCCGCGCCCGAAAGACGCAGCCTTGCTTCGATTGTTGTCCGTCCTCAACCCTACGCCGGCGCTATGACATGCGCCGACGAGCGCGGTCAACCTTTCGGCCGTTTCGGTCCATGACCAGACCGAGTACAGACAAAGCGACAGCCACGCCAAGCGCAAAGAAACTGAAGCCCATACGATTCTCCCTTTCGTGGAAGCTTAACGTGAACTGCGCGGAAGACGTCGCTGACGCTTGACCTTGTTTGCATTGTGCTCCATCAGCGCGCCAAGTCCACACATGACGACTGCGGCGCCGAACACCAGAATGCTGATATCCGTTGCTCGTTCTCCTCGCTCGGAGTTGCTCCTTGCATACACGTTAGCACGAAACTCCCGATCGAACCTCGTCTTGAAGTCAGGCCTGCCATACGGCTGCTGGCAACCCATTACCGCCTCTTCGTGCATGGCTCGCAAAAGGAAGCATGCCGACGCTGTTGCCCTCTACAAAAACGGAAAACAGGCTATGCAACTGAATTGGACAATCAGCGCAAGATACGCCGCCGTCGCTGTCGTTCACGCTTGCGACCGCGACTGCTCATGTAAGCACCATAGCCCAGAATCGGCGCCAGGAGAGATAGGACGAACAAACCGAGATTCATGATTGATCTCCGCTCATCGGATGCCTAGATTGCGGGAAGCGTACCACACCGATGAAAGCTCGGGGTCTTGTCAGAAGGCGATGCGGTGCCATGTTGAGCCACGCACGCCGGCCGCGCCACAACTAGCCGACGGCATAGACTCCCACCTTTCTCAATTCCCCTAAGCACGTTATTCATCATCGTCGCAGTCGACAGTTCCGGCTTTTCGGGGCTCTTGAATTGCTCCCGAGTGCAGTGACGCTTTAGCGACCGGGCCTGGCTCCATTTCAACGTCAGTCGGTTCGTGATGGAACCTCCGATGAGCACCGCCCAGAGGTTCGTTATCCTGATTCGCGTGGACGCACTGAGCGCCCGGCTCCAACGTCCCATTCATCCAAGATCCGTGAGTATCTTCCGCAGCAGCGCGAGCCTTCGGATCTGCAGCGGAACCAAATAGAATCTTTGTTCGATCTCGGCAATCCTGGTGAGCCAGTAGGACACGCCGAGACTAAAGGCGGTATCAAGGATATCCGTGTTGCTGAGATGGCGTATTACCGCTTCAAGATGCGCCAGTTCGGGGTCAGCTAATGCCGCCGGTGATTTTGGCGCCTGGCTTACCGCAATCGCTGATGACCTGGGCTTCATCGCGCGCCCCCTGACGGGGCAGCGACGTACAGCACTGGGTTGCAAAAAACCGTTCGTTGCGAGGTGCGCGGGAGGAACCGGGCCGGCGCGATGAATGCGATAGCTGGTTTTCTTTTGACCACATGATAGTGAAGCCCCGTTATACGTTGCATGGCACTCTGAATTAGTTTTTGTTAATTCAGAGTGCCCATGCCAAACGAAAGTCAAGGCACGCCGGGCGAAGGAGCGCATGGCAAGACGTTCGCCGCCGTTCTCTAACAGTGCAAACGCGGCCTGCCGCATCGATTATCGCGAACGCGGCGAGATTTCTGACGGATGGGCGCTGCTCATGGAATCCGCAGTGCTCTTTGGGAACCGAGCCTTTACAAGAACGAGCGGAAAACGGCGAATTGCTTCTGCCTGTCCTCAGCCTGTGTGATGCGCTTGACTACCTGATTAAGCGCGGTTTCCATATCGCGACGGTAACGGAGCAAGAAGTCTGGGTGATTGCACTCAATGATGAGTTGCCCTGTCCCTCTGCCTTTCTTGATACGCAGGCGGGTAATGCGCGCACCTGGCGGGAGGCTTTCTCCGTTGAGCTCGCGCAGCAGTTGCCCGGACGTGTAGCTTTCCGCAAGATAGCTGATATCGTTTGATCGCTCGATCAGAGTCGAGTTAGTCACCACCCTTGCGATCGCAAGGAGTTTCCGTCCTACCGCGAACGTCAGTTTGCTTCCGCTAAACAGAGATCTGACGGCGAGAGGTAGTTGGCCAATAGAAACGGCATCGCTTATGTTCCTGCGGGGAATACGCAGCGCGCGTGAGCAGGCGCTGTAGCTCGTCCATTCACCGTTCACTATTCCTTGATGGTAGCGGTTGGATATGGACATCGGCAGGTCCGGTGACCGGTGTATGAACCTGTCTCTGCGGGCAGCTGATACTGCTTTCGCCGAGTTCGACATACGGCCTTTTACCAGCGCGAGGACCGCCTTTGCTGGCAGTTTGCCGCCAGCAGTAATATGCGGCCTGATTCGCTTAAGTACCGCCTCTTGACCTTCCTGCGCTATCACTCCACGAATGACGCGTACCGTGTGAGCGGTGACCTGGGAAATGTCCGCGAACATTCCCATTAGTTCGGCTGGCAGCGAGCCCATTCGCAGGGCAACCGACAGATTTGTCTGGCTCACCTTTAGCGCGCGCGACGCGTCCGCCTGGGTGGTCCATTTGCCGCTCTCGAGTCCTCGTTGATACAGATACGCCACCAGAAAGCACGGATGCAGCACTATTCGTTGACGAGATCCATTGCGGCTTTTGTCTTTGCTCACTGCCCCCCCTCGGCGGTCGACCGTTCAATTAGCGAAATCATAAAATACACGAATGTGCTGTCGGATGGCGGCGCTATGAAGCCCAAGAAATAGCTTCTTTTCGGCGACACGCTGCTCTACTATCAGAGCGAGCTGATCGCAAAACGGCAGCATTGAATAGTGGAACTACGGTAACAACAACGGTCAGGGCGGCGTCCATCCTCGGAAATATTGATCCGATACTTGCTGCGATGATGGCGGTCCGGTTCTGGGGAAATGCATCGGCGACAATCGCCCCAGTCAACCAAGACTGCTTCAGTAGTTCCCAAGGACGATGAGGCGCCTGTAGCCGATCCGGATAAGGTGTCCGCTCTTCTGGGCACACGGCGCCAAGTCGTTGATATCGCGGCATAAATAGCTCGATTTGCGAAAACTCCACAGCCGCACAGGTATCCTGTTTTCGCAAAACTTGCCCGTATATCCGTAAAAGTCAACGAGGCGTCAGGGTGCGATCTGGCTAACGGTCCAGATTTTCTGAAAGAAAACCCGCAAGTGCCTGATTTCGCATAGTAAACGACTCAGTTTGCGAAAAGTCATCGTCCGCACAGACGCTCCGTTTTCGCAAAAATTTGGGGCGAGTCGGCTGCTGTGACATGACGCCCGGACGAGCCGGCTCACGGTCTTAACCCGAAATGGTCAGTGAAATCGTGTAGCTTTGGTTCGAGCAAAGCGCTATTTGAAGCAGGCTTCGAATTCCCGACTGTACAGCTTTCGATCAATAGCTCGATGCGTTCCGCTTGCCCGCATTTCCACGGCCAGGTGCACCTGCGTGACCTTTGACCTTTCACTTTGCCGCGTACGCTAACAAAAACTCTCTCGTATCAGATTGGCATTGCGTGGGCGACGCAGCCGCGTCAATCAGGGTCTCTGCTTTCGCACGAGCTGGTGCTGCAGGTAAAAACTCTCTCGATACACTCGTTACACCGACGCAGGCTTCCAACAGCGCGGTAGAAATTCGTCGAGTGATCGGCTTCTCGCCCGGCCGGAACGCGCTTGATTTCCGCAACAGCGCGGCGTCTTGAGCGCAACGATTGAACAACCAGCCAGAAGGTAAGAGGGATTTTCAGAACGCGTAAGTGACGCGTCCGGTTCGCCGGCTTCATTACAGCCGACAACGGACCGGCGCGCGCCGGCGCAGTATGGGTGTTCGCATGAAAGTTTTGCTGACGTAGATCCTGCTGGCACAGGATTTCGCGCGTGGCCAGCGCCCTGTGTGACACTCCGCGTCGACAGACGCCGATTCCCGCGTTCGCCTCAGGTCTAAGCGACAACCCGGCAGAAACGCTATCGCCTCTGGCGCGCCCGTGCATAACCGGCGCCGAAAGCGCTCGCGCACTTCTTGCCCCGCATCGCCGGCGTGCCAGGTGCGGCCATTGATGAACCGCGCATCCGGCGTTGCGCGCGAGAAGTACGGTCAGCGGTAATCGCGGGCGTGCCGACGTTCGCGATCCGCCTTGCGGCCGAGGCTGCACATGTGTTTACCATATGCACAAATCGCAACAGTGAGGACCAGCGCAACAACTCCGAAGCCCATAGTCAGTCTCCGTTCATAATCGATTACTAGCGACGATCCTTTCTCGCTCTTGGCAATCGAACGGTTAAGGCGAGCGCGCGTACGCGTTGCCGGGGATACTGCCCCGTCCCATCGACCTTGACACAAGAGCCGCACCCCACGACGCACAATAGCACTTTGAGTGCGGCCCCAGAACGGCATGACACGAGAAACTCCCACCATCGCGAAATCCGCCGACGGCACAGGCGGCCTAGCTAAGCCACGGCGTAATGAAGCACCAACGGACGAGCCGGATAACAGTCCGTAGCTCGCAGCCAATCCAACTCCAAGTTCCTGACTCCTGCGAACGAAACGAGATTCGGCACCGTCGGCCTCGCTGGTCGCACGGGCACACAGATCCCTCAAGGCGACGTTCGACGCATCATACATAGCGCATTTGAACCAAGCCGACGGCTCGGCCTATCCCCTACGTCGCGTGCGTCTCGCACACCAAAGCGTGCATAGCGAATCCCATTTCCCGCTAGTTCGGGTCTGCCCTTGCAACGTATTGCGCGCCCGTTCTTGGACACACTGGCGACAACCATCCTCTTCGCCGTCTATTGCCGTTGACACGGTATGACCAGGTTCGTTCGTAAGACGGCGAGGGCGCGATCCTGCGCCGTCATGCTGGGCCGGAAGACTTCGCGACAGTGGCCGACACAACGACATGTAGAAGGTGGGCCGAGCTGCCCATTCGCGAGGGATTACCCCGCGCAGCCTTTACTCGGATTCGGTTGGCCGATCGTTGCCCTTTGCCAGTAACCGGTAAAGAGCCTGCCGGGAGATCTCGAGGCTTTTGGCTGCCTCTGACTTGTTCCCCCTTGTCGCGGCGACAGCTGCTATGGCTTCCTCCGCCGAGAGAGGCCGCGATCGCTCGCCCAAGGAAGCGAATGTCGACACGGAGGCCCTTGCTTTCGTCCCACCGCCTTCTCGCGCCACCTCGACCAGCCGTTCGATCGCAGCGTGGAGCAGTTGCGGGTCCGGTTGGTAATCTTGCCGCATCATAGGTGCAGGAAGACCAGTCACCTGCTCAGACATCATCCGCAGGTATGCGAGACGCAGACCTTGAACCGTGGCGACCGTGGCGCCGGGCCCTATGCCCTCCGTCTTGAGGATGTGGTAGAAGTGGTGGTACCACTCCTTCAGCGACCACGGGTCCGGAATCATGAACCCCGTACGGGGGTTGGCGAGCCGCGCAGCACGAATCAGAACGTCGTATTGCCATTCGGCATCGATCGGAACGACTCGCGGCTGTCTGTCTTTGGTGCCGTCGATCACATGGAGGTGCCCGCTGGCGCGCAGGCACCGCAACGGACGCAACAGCATGCTCTCCTTGGCGCACAGTCCAAAGGTCGCCTGAAGTTCGATTTGCATGGCGACCCATCGGTCCCGCTGGCAAAGTCGCCGGAAAACTGCATCAACGTCAACGTCGGCCGCCACAATGGTCTTGTGCTCCGCCGCGCGGTCGGGCCGGTGGCGTTCGCTGGAAAGACCCATGTAATCGTTCATCATCTGCACAAGTTGAGGCTTCTTCATCCACGCTGCGAGCGCGCGCCAACACGTCAGCCTGTTCTTAACCGCGTCCTGAGAGTGCTTCTTCTCGTTGACCCAGAAGTTGATGAGATAACGGATATGTTTTTCTCCAAGATTCCATGGCGACATGATCGCGAATCCGCCTTTGCGAAGATCGCGGAATCCGGCTACCAGAACCTGAACTCGATATTGTTGCGTCGAGATTATCTCGTCCGATTTGCCGCTGGTCTTGTCATGCGCGTTCGACAGGGCGCGCGCGAAGAGTTCGCCAAGTTCGTCCGCGAGCCGCTGCGGCAACCTAGCGTTTTTGATGAACAGCTGATAGTCCAGTTGAAAGTTCACGATCGGATCAATGAATACGGCGCCTCACCTATCAAGGGGCGTCGTGTTGTGGAGATTGACTGCACGCTTTGCTTTCCGGGACCTTGAAGATCAGAGAATTCACCCGGCCCAGGGAAGCACTGTCGCCCGGTGATCCTTGAACCGACGATAGCCGGCTAAGGCTACCTGACCGCAGGCGCAGACCTGTCGAGTCAAGCAATTCCTGTCGCGCATTTGCTTTCCGGCTGCGCGTACCGGCAAAAATTGAATAAAGAAATCCGCACATCGGGCGTGCAAGTGATTTCCCGTCTTTGAAGGCGCGTTCGTCACAATCGCGTTGAGATCGGATTGCGTGCGACGTGCCTGACTTATTCGCCTTGGACGAAAGAGAGAATGCTGCCGCGCTGTTCGCGCATCGTTGCATCTATTCGCGACCGGACTGCAACACATCGAGAAAGTCCAGGTCGCGGCGTGTCCAGCGAAGCTGATTTTCGAGCACGACACATGCGAGCACGTTTAGCGGTATCGCCGCCGGAAAAAAGTGTGCTGATCGAGCGATCGTATAAGAAATGAAGTGCACTGCACTTGAAGTCGATGCGTCATTGACGCCGATAGGTAGAGAGAATATTAGTACTGTGTGCCCGCAAGCAAAGACGAAAAGCTCGCGAGTTTGCCCCAGCTTTCAACGGGACGCAGTATCGCTGGCCACGGGAGAAGCTCGATCGATTCGGCGCGTTGTCAATGCCTGGTGCACGCGCTGGCATGGTGCCTGATAGTTGTTGTAACAATCAGGCACTTCGCTGTTGTCAGATCGTTGAACTTTTATCGGCTCGTCGCTCAATTGCGCTTGAGATGTAAGGGAGAGGGGGACCGGGTTGGAACCGGTCGCGTGAGCCGGCTCAGGTCACTAACCTGAAAAGCTCCGGTAAAGCACCCAGCTTTTCGGTGACCGTTCTGTCAGGACTCGCTACAGAATTTCATCCGCAAATCTTAAAATCCGCGACGCCCAGTCGGCTGGATCCCGAAGAAGGACTGCATTCAGACTCGGCATGGTGCGCAACATAGCATCGCTACATTTGGAAAGATCTGACTGCTACCATGTTGGCGCAGAAAGTTTTAGGCAGAGAAAGCGCAGGATGAACGCCAACCACGCTGACACTCGCGGAGCGCTCCCAAATTTTGAAGCCCGTCGCCAGATCTGAAGTCGTTGCGCCGCGCTATCGACTTATCGTGGCGTTCGGAGCGACGCCAGCAATAACAAACAAGAAAAAAGGCGCCTCGGCGCCTGTTTCGTTACATCGAAGCCCGCTTGCCCGGAGGCGGCGGCACACTGCGCAGCGGCGGCGCGCTGAGCGTCGGCTGATATTCGGCAACCCAGCGACGCAGATCGCGCCGCACTTCGTCGTCCGTCAGCACGCGATGCTGCATTAGCCACGGCAGCAGTTCGTCGAGCAGATTGTCGGGTACGCCGCGCGCCAGTGCGATACGCAGCTTCGCATGCGGCGTGCGCGTGGTCGTTTCCTCGTCGGCGAGCAGTTCCTCGTACAGCTTCTCGCCGGGGCGCAGGCCCGTGAACTCGATGCGGATCTGGTCTTCGGTGAAACCATAGAGCCGGATCAGGTCGCGCGCGAGGTCGACGATCTTCATCGGCTCGCCCATGTCGAGAATGAAAATCTCGCCGCCATGGCCCATGCTCGACGCCTGCAGCACCAGTTGCGACGCTTCGGGAATCGTCATGAAGAAGCGGGTGATTTCCGGGTGCGTGACGGTAACGGGCCCGCCCTTCGCGATCTGCTGCTGGAATTTCGGAATCACGCTGCCCGCGCTGCCGAGCACATTGCCGAAGCGTACGGTTTCGAACTGTGTGCGCTCGCTCGTCTGTTGCAGCGCCTGGCAGGCCATCTCAGCGAGCCGCTTGCTTGCGCCCATCACGTTGGTCGGATTGACGGCCTTGTCGGTCGAGATCAGCACGAAGCGCTTCACGTCGTGGCGAATCGCTGCGCGCGCGACGCGATACGTGCCGAGCACGTTGTTGCGCACCGCCTGCCACGCGTTCTGCTCTTCCATCAACGGCACATGCTTGTAGGCCGCTGCGTGGTAGACGATGTGCGGCGTATAGCGCGCCATCACGTGATCGAGGAGCAGCGAGTCCTTCGCGTCGCCGATCACGGGCACGATCGATAGCCCCGGGAAGCGTTCGTGCAGTTCTTCGACGAGCCGATACATGGCGTACTCGGAGATGTCGAAGGCAATCAGTTGCGCCGGCTTGAAACGCAGGATCTGGCGGCACAGTTCCGAGCCGATCGAGCCGCCCGCGCCCGTCACCATGACGACGCGCGCATGCAGCAGCGCTTCGACGTGCGGCGTGTCGATGTGTACCGGCTCGCGGCCGAGCAGGTCTTCGAGGTCGATATGGCGCACGCGGGACAGTGACGCCTGGCCTTCCCCGACATCTGTCAGCGCCGGTAGCACCATCGCGCGCACGCCGGCGCGCACGCAAAGCGTGGCTGCGCGCCGCTGCTGTTCGACGGGGGCCGACGGAATCGCGATGATCGCGTATTCGGTCTTCGTCGCCTCGGCGATTTCGGGCAGCTTGTTGATCGACCCGAGCACCTTGTACCCGTAAATCTCGCGGCCCTGCTTCGAGACGTCGTCGTCGAGCAAGCCGATCAGCCGCCATTCGCTCGAGCGCGACAGTTCGCGCGCGAGCATCGCGCCTGCCGTGCCTGCGCCGATCACGATGACCGGCTTGCCCTGCGCGACGAGGCCGCCGTACAGGTAGAACTCCTTCGCCGCGCGATACAGCGCGCGTGAGCCGCCCATCGCGAGGAACAGGAACAGAGGCGACACGAGCAGCACGGAGCGCGGAATGATCGGCACGGGCTGGATCATCACCGCGAGGATCATCGACAGCAAGGCGCCCGTCGCGACTGCCTTCGAAATGCGCATCAGGTCGGGCAGGCTCGCGAACACCCACATGCCCCGGTACAGACCGAAGATGCGGAACATCATGCCGTAGACGGGCAGCACCCAGATGAGCGCGTGTAGCGCGCCGTCGCGGAAATCGACGGGCACGACGCCGTTGAAGCGGATCACGTACGCGATCAGCCACGCGCCAGTGACGGCCGCCAGGTCGAAAAGGAAAGCGCTGAAGGATAGCCAGGTGGCTTTGGATCTGAGCATCAGCGTCATACCTCGGATTGTTGGGACAGTGTTGACTGGAACCGGCGCCAGCGCAGGTCGACAATGAATCCGATGACGACCAGCACGGCGGCCCACCCTGCGACGGTGCACCACTGAACGACCGGGGAACGGCCAAGTACAAGTAACGCAAGCGCTATGCCGACAACCATGACCGCGTACCAGGTCCAAGCGGTGCCCGCATGGCCGACGCCCGAACGCACCATGCGCTGATAGTAATGCTCCCGGTGCGCTTGCCAGAACTTCTCGCCACGCATCAGACGCCGCGCGAGGGTAACCGACGCATCGCCGATGAACGGCGCGAATACCAGCGCCGGAAACCATATGGGCCACGCGCCGCCACGCCAGCCCCAGTAACCGAGTGCGCCAGCCAGATAGCCTAGCGAAATTGAGCCCGCATCGCCAAGAAAAATACGGGCCGGATGGAAATTGAAGAACAGGAAGCCGAGCGCGGCGCCCGCTACTGCCAGCGCTGCCAAGGCCAGCTCTGGCATCGGATGGTCGGAAAGAAGCGCCGCGGCCGCGTAACCGGCGAAGCCAAACAGCGCCATGCCGCCCGCGAGGCCATCCGCGCCATCCATGAAATTGTAGAGGTTGACCAGCCAGATCATCAAAAATGCCAGCGCGCACAGCGCCCACCATGGCGCGGTAGCAGGAAACAGCGCGACGAGCGCGGCGACGGCGATCAGATGCGCGGCGAAGCGCACGCGCGCGGGCAATCCGCGGCGGTCGTCGACCTGCGAGACGGCGGCGAGGAACGCCGTCGCCAGTGCGGCGAACCACAGCGACGGCGCGACCAGCAACATCGCCACGACGGCGACGGGCACGATGCCCCACCCGCCGACGCGCGGCGTCGGGCTCACGTGGAGCGAGCGGTCATTCGGGATATCGGTCGCGAGGCGCCAGGCGAAGCCGGTCTTCAGCAAGACAAACAGGATCGCAGCACACACGCAGACGGCCGCGCCAGCGACGAGCGGAAGTGTCCATGGAGCCATCAGCGAATCTTGCATCTGCATGAGTGGGCTCAATGAGTCGAACGATACCAGTCGGCGGTTGCTGCCAGACCTTCGTCGATTGAGAACGGGGGTTGCCAGCCGAGCACGGCGCGAATGTGCGACGTATCGACCTGCAGGCTGCCGATCAGACGGTCGATTTGCGCCGACTTGCCTGTTAGACGGGCGGCCGCGCGCAGCCATACCGCCGGCACGGGCAACAGCCGAGCCGGCTTGCCGAGGTGATACGCGAGCGCGCGCACCAGTTCAGCGACGGTCGGCGCATGGCTGTCCGCGACGTGGAAACACTGTCCCGCGGCGCGCGGATCGGCCGCGCAATGGACGAGCGCATCCGCGAGGTTGCCGACGTACACCACGCTGCGTCGCGCATTCGCTCCGCCGAGCGGCAGCGGCACGCCGCGCCAGATGGCGTCCATCAGACGCAGGAAGTTAGCGCGCACTTGCGGGCCGTACACGAGCGGCGGCCTGACAATGACGGTTTCCAGACCTGTCTCGCCGCCTAGACGCACAAGGGCTTCTTCAGCGGTGCGCTTCGAGCGGCCGTATGCGTCTTCGGGGCGTGGCGAATCGTCTTCGCGTAGGGATTGTCCGTCATCGCCCTCCCCCAATGCCTTGATGCTGCTCACGAAGACGAAGCGCGGCACGCCGTGTTGCCGCGCCGCCGCCGCGAGGCGCAGCGTACCGTCGACGTTGGTCGCGCGGAACGCAGCGTCGGGGTCGGCGGCCGTGTCGTGCATCACGTGCACACGCGCGGCCAGATGTATGACGCAGTCGGCGGTCAGCGCGACCGGCCAGTTGTGCGCGATGCCGCTGTAGTCCGTGCTCGCGTCGACCCACTCCGTCACGCCACCGACGCAGCCACCGCCACGGCGCACCAGGCCCGTCACACTGTGACCGGCGTCGAGCAGCGCCCGGCACAGCGCACGTCCGACAAAACCGTTCGCCCCGCTCACGACCACGTGACTCATAGCCACTTCCAGCCGAAACGGTTGAAGAACTTGAACGCGGAAGCGGCGAACATGCGGATGTGTGCGGAGCCTTTGCGAGCCGCGCCGCCGCCGTGGTGCAGCACGCGCACGGCGGGCAGATAGGCGATGCGCGTCACTTCGTGCGTGCGCAGGCTCAGGTCGTAATCTTCGAAGTAGAGGAAATAACGGGGATCGAAGCCAGCGAGCTTTTTGAGTACGCTCGTTCGGAACAACATAAAGCAGCCGCTGACGATGGGCGGATCCCAGACTATGTCGCGCTCGTTGATCATGTCCTGCATTTCGTAGCGCGCGAGACGGCGCGTGAAGAAACGGCGCACGCTTGCAGGGAGGAAGCCGCGTACAAACAGGTCGAGGAGCGTCGGGTAGCGGCGGCAGAGGTACTGGATACGTCCCGCTTCGTCGCCGATGCGCGGCGAGAGCAGACCCACGTCAGGATGGCTTTCAAAGAACTCGACGGCGCGGATGAGCGCTTGCCGGTCGAGGTCGATATCAGGGTTCAGGACGAGGTGGTAGCGGCTTGCTGCGCGCTCGATTGCCAGGTTGTGGCCACGGCCGTAGCCAACGTTGCCTTGGCCAGCGATGATCGAGCTGGTTGCGCCGTGCGCGCGCAGGGCGTCCAGAGAGGCGGTCATATCGGGCAGGCCACCGTTGTCGACGAGGGAGATATCCAGTCTGAATGTCGGGCGCGACGCTTTGAGGGCGTCGTAGGCGCCGGCAAGGCTTGTTAGCGTCTGCGCGAGCTGCTGCACGTCCGGCCGATAGACGACCACGGACACGGAGAGACCCTCGATCTCGTTACCCGACTCACGTGTAGTGTTCATTTGGAAATGCTACGTGTCTTGTCACGACACTTTGTTTCAGTATAGGGGCCACAGCGAAGCCGCAAGTTTGCTCAAAATACGAGCATTCAGCAACCCGGTTTTCGATTTGTTACGGTGCGCGAGACTTGGACTGCACCGTTTTTATATCGTCAGGTGAGCCGGAAAATGAAGGGTTTCAATTCGTAGCATGTCTGCTTCAATTTGTCAGACGCATTGATAACAGTCTGAACGAACGCAGGCGGTTGTCCGAGTCGATCTGCACAATGAACGGCACCTGCTGGTCCACGCTCAGCTTCACTTCGAACGGCCGGGCTTCCGGCCAGGCTGCGCATGTCAGCGGCAAGTGGATGGACTGCGCGCCGCCCGGCACAAGATCGACCGTCGCGTCCAGACAACTGGGACTGGTCACATGCAGAATCGCGTCGCGCCCGTTCTGCTTCGCGCGCAGGTCGGGCGGCACCTCTACACGCATATCAAGAGCGGTTTGCCCTTCGCGCTTGAGCATGACGGCGGCATCGAGGCCGGCCCATGCCAACCGGTTCTCTTCACGCTGGAAAAAGCCGCGCCGCGGCGCGTAGTCGCTGTCGGACAGATCAAAGCCATCGCTCAGGCGGCTGACGTCATCAGCATCAAACGCCGGATACGGCTGCACCGAGCCTAGCTTGTAGAGTTCGCCGCCCTGCAACTTGACGAGTTGCTGATGCTGCGAACGCGCGAGTACCTGGTCGATCGTCGGCTGGCTGATGCCGATCGTGTACATGTCGGCGACAAAGTATTTGTCGCCGACAGCGTCTATACGCGATGCGCGCCAATGTTCGAAATTCGAGAAGTTGCGCCCCGAAAACAGCGCGACGGCGGGCGCCTGCCACCAGCCGGCGCCGAAAATGGTCGCGTCGGCAGGCAGCTTGCGAACTGCGTCGGCGAGCTTGTAAGTGTCGAGCTGGTAACTCGCCACTTGCGGCGGCCGCGTCAAGGTCTGGCCGCTGCGGATCAGCGCCAGTTGCCCAATCACGACAGGCACAAACGCAATCAGCATGAACGCGCTTGACAGCTTGCTCTTGGCCCGCGACATGTCGCTTCGTCCTACGGGACCTAGCCAAGCTGCCGTCAGCACAACCGCAATCAGACAGTGCAGAAGCAGCAAACCGTCGATGATACGGCGCAGCCACGTCATCGCCGTCGGACTGATGAACATCCACCACAGGAAATACAAGCCCGTGACGCCAGCCAGCATGAAGAGCGCGAGGCGCGGCGCGGTGCTTCGCTTGCTGTCGAGCGCGATCGTGAGGCCCAGCATAATTGGCAGAACGATAGTGAGGCCGAGCAGCACGGCAGGCACACCCGTCATATCGGACAACATCGACAGATGGTGTACACCCTTGCGTAGCAGACCCTCACCTGGTTCGCCACGCCGCGCGCCCGATTGCGCTCCCACCTGCCCGAGCTGAAAGCGCCACCAGCTAAGATAACCGCGGACGTTACCGATCTCGACGCCACGGAAGATTTCCCAGCAAAGCACAGGCACGATGAGGCCCAAACCGAGCGCGAACGATCGCCTCAGCCACCCCGGCTGCGAGACGATTACGCAGAAGAGCACGAGGAGCGCGGGGCCGACGCAAACCAGTGCGACCACTTTTGTCAGATAGGCAATACCGAACAAGAAGCCGGTCCAGAACAGGCGCACGGGCTGCACATTGAATCCGTCGCTCCCAGACACAAGCACCAGGAGACCGCCGAAGAACCATGTCAGCATGGGCACTTCGCCATAGCCGTTCATCGAATTCTCGACAAAGCCGGGGGTCGAAATGCAGGTGATCGTCGTGAAGAGCGCGAGCCACAGCGGGACGTGGACGCGCCGGAGCAGCGCAACGGCCAGCACAACGAAGGCGGCGATATAGATCAGGTTGACGACCTGTCCGGTGAAAGGCGTGATGCCGCCAATCCAGAATGCGAGTGCCGTCGGCAGGATGAACGGACCGTCAGTTTGCGCGGGGAAAGGGAAAAAGCGGTCGTAGTAGAAGCCATAGCCATCGCCGCGCAGGAAAGAGGCGGCCGTACGGAGGTTCATCGCGCCGTCGAAGCTTGGCGGTGCAAAAGTCGCGTAGCGCCACAGACCCACGAAGGTCCAGCCGATCACGCCGGCGAAAACCAGACTGACCAGCGCGGAGATCAGTGGGAAGGGGCGCGGAAACGGTCGGTTCATCGGCACTTGTCTGTTGACCGCGGGGAATGTCCTTCGGTCGAACAGTCGCTGCGAACATCCTCGTCCGCTTCAGCTGAGGGGCCCGGTGTAGCGAGATACGCAAATCGCCTCGCCTCCAGACGGCCTCGCGTCACGGTATCCAATACGAGACCGCAGATCAGGAACAGGAACCCCAGTTGCATCAACGCGGCACACAGCAGCGCTGTTGGCATGCGCGGTACCAACCCCGTCTCAAGGTACGTAACAAAGATCGGAACAGCAAGAACAACAGCAAGCAGCGCGCAAGCGGCGAAACAGATCGAGAAGAACGCCAGAGGCCGCTCAAGTTTAAACAGCTTCAGAATCGTACTCAGGATTCGGAAACCGTCGCGGTAGGTGTTAAGTTTGCTGACCGAACCTTCGGGACGACTTCCATAGTACGTGTCAACCTCGGCGACAGGCATGCGAAGCTCGAGCGCGTGGACTGCGAGTTCCGTTTCAGTTTCGAAGCCGCGCGCTTCGGCGGGAAACGATTTGACGTATCGCCGGGAGAACACACGGTAACCCGATAGCATGTCGCGGAAGCTCCGGCCGAAGATCGTCGAGGCAAAGCTCGTCAGCATGACGTTACCTAAGCGGTGCCCGCGACGGTATGCGGCCTGTTCGTCGGACACGCGGCAGCCGACCACCATATCCAGGCCTTCGTTCACCAGTTTGTCGATGAGTTGCGGCGCGACGCTGGCGTCATAGGTACTATCACCGTCGACCATCACGTACACGTCCGCTTCGACATCGGCGAACATCCGGCGAATCACGTTACCTTTGCCTTGAAGGGTGACGGAGCGCACCCGAGCGCCGGCAGCAAGGGCAACAGCGGAGGTGCCATCGGTCGAATTGTTATCAAACACATGAATTGCCGCGCCAGGCAAATAGCGTTTGAAATCCGAAATAACCTGTCCGATCGTGCTCGCTTCGTTGTAGCACGGCAAGATAACCGCAACCTTCCGATTCAATTTAATCCCTCGAGTTTTCCGGCGTACCGCTTCCGACCGCCAAGGTAATTTTTACCGCGTTTGGCCGTATGTAACGATTTGCGCAATAATTGCGAACTCGAAATGATACCCTGCACGACAGCGCTCTCGGGCAAATGAGTCGCTGGCGCAACACCTCCGGGCAGATCCGCATCACCGTGTCATAGGCCATGTGGCCACCCGCCGCAGCCGCCGATGATTTCTCAAGGCTGGCTAAGCGCAGTTGTTGAAGGCAGATAGACGTTGACGGTTCGTAGCGACTTAACGCAGAAATAAGCTGTAAGAAAATCAACAAATCCTCTTGCCTAACCGTAACCTCGGCAACGAGCATGTGTCTCCCCAGAAGTTATAATTGGTGCCTTCCGCCCCCCGTAAAACTCGCTGTATCAGTACTGCCACCCACAGCCTCTAGCGCTGCCGAGTGACACGGCAGGATTTGCAACCTCCGTAGGGCGAAATGTCAATTCCCTCCGTAGGGCGAAATATCAGTTCCTTTGGTTATTAGCCCCTATCTCGCAGCCGTCATACGTTCGACCTCCCAGAATTTATGCGAGTCGTTTCGTTCACTGTCGCCTTTTCAAGAATGCAGGCACGACTGGGGACGGCATTCTGTCGAAAAACTTCATTGGCGAAATGCACGGCCACATAGAAGGCATTTATCCCTTTCGCTCCCACAAGATCCAGCTATCAGGTTGATTCCCATTCTGTTTATCCAGCATCCGATCAATCGATTTGCGTCGACGTATGAATTCGAGCTGCGTCAGACAGCGGTAGTCTGAGTCCGAGCGTCTCGATAGCTCGAAACGGACGATTGGACGCTTTTGTTGACTGGGTGGTAAGCCGCGAGGCGACGGCCGCGTGCCGTAATTTCCAAACGATTCACCTCCAGGAGTGCAAGTGGACATGCGCACCGCTCGGGCGACGCACGCAGACCTTGAACTGGCGTTATCGCGCCTCAGCTATTTGCCATTCTTTGGGATTACCGGTCGCATTGAGTCGTCGCTCGATCGAGCGCTTTCAGACCTTTTGCCGAACCACTCATCGGGCCGCTCGATGCGAACCATACTGCGGACAATGTTACCCTTGGGCGCCATGCAATCTTGGATGAGCGACTCGATGCCATCGAGCGCGAATTGGGTGCGCCCCTCTATCGCGAACTAATGGAATGCAATGCGCTCGACATGCTCCTCTGTTCCGAAGCACGTGTGTTATTTGACCAAGCGGTGATTCGGCAAGAAATGCCGCCTTACCCCTGTAGTGCAGAAACAGTTTCATCACGCGACTCATGAATGCCATTAAAAGACGATGAAGACGGTCTTTTGCTGAGGTAGCACGCACCGCAAAGTGAGGGTAACCAGCTGATTTATAGCGCACAGCCCGGCGCCCATCAGCTTTAGGATTGTCACCATTCTCAGCGATTTTTCGCGACTTCTTCGGATTTATGGGAACAGGATGGGCACACGGCTTACTCGTGATCGCCCCCTTCAACCCCTCCCTAAATTTGAGATCGGTACTTGACCATCCATCGAGCGATGGTATTCCCGGTCTTCGGCCTATTTACCCGCCTGGATCTTGCCTCTGATAGCTGTAGCACTGAGCCAGTCATTGCTACTGCAGGTGACACAGTGACGTATGGCGCACTGGTCAGTCGGATCTCAGTCGGTTCGGGCTACCGATCAGGTTTCCGGGGACGGAGAGGTACATCGTCGCGTCGTTCGGGCAGATACTCCCGAATCGATTCAAGAGCAGCGAACGCCTTTGCTATCTTCATATCGTCCAATACCATGCCCAGCTCCACGGCAGGACCGCTATGTACGGCGTGCGCTACGTGACCATCCCAAGTTTTGCGAGCTTTGGCGCCGCAGTCTTGGCCCCGAGGACACGGAGCGGTCCGGGCTCGGCATTCCACGAACTCAGATCCCGGACGCACCGCCAACTTCCAGGAAAGCATGTGAGATAACTGTACGTTTCCGGTATCGGTTCCGACAACAGGCCGCTTCGAGAAAATTTCAAATTCTTACTTATCATGTAATATCTCGCCACGTTTGGAGAGATACTATGAAAAAAGTGACGGAGTGGCTACGTACCCTCCTTTCCGAGGGTGACAAGTCCATATCAATACTGAGTAAGCCCAGTCCCGCGTACAAAGCCGGTGTACGGGCTGGGCGAAGCGGCGACCCTGACACAGATCCGCCGCGAGCTGGAAGCTTTGAAAGCCAGTGCTGGCAGCGCGGCTACAATGACACGATTAATTCCGCCCTGCAGGCGTGGTGAGGGGGCCAGATGCAGACGCTAGGATCGGCCTTCGCCACGCGTGGTCATAACGATCAAAACAATTTCCTCATTCTTCGGCTCGTGGCCGCGTCCTTGGTCGTGTACGGCCACACGCTTGGCATGGGTGGCTCATGCAATGGCTGTTTCGAGTTCGTCGCAGGATGGCTGCACTACCGGTATTCCGGCGACCTCGGTGTGCACATGTTCTTCACGATCAGCGGTTTTCTGGTGTTCGCCAGCTTTGACCGTAGCCGCGATCTGGTGCAGTTCGCTAAAGCCCGTGCGCTTCGTATCTACCCCGCGCTGCTCGTATGCGTGTTGCTGATGGTATTTGTCGTCGGGCCGTTAGCGACTACCATGTCGCATCACGAGTATTTCGCTTCTCCGCAGATCACGCATTACCTGTTCAGCAACGCGACCTTGTATCAGGCAGTCGCCGAGCTGCCGGGCGTCTTCCTGACGAACAAGATGCCAAACATCGTGAACGGACCGCTGTGGACGCTGCCGATCGAGTCGCGCTTTTACATGTATGTGGCGCTGCTCGGCGTGTTCGGCCTGACCGCCGGGCGCAAGGTGGCGAGTGCAGGCATCGTGGGATTGCTTCTGCTTGGGATGTTCGCGCCTAATGTGCTACCCACCGTTGGAGAAGATCCGACATACCATCGACTTGGCTGGTTCTTCGCCGCAGGCGCGCTGCTCTATGCGAACCGAGATTCTGTTCCGCTCGACTGGAAGGTGCTCGCGCTCGTGGTGTTATTTGCGGTTGTATCGTACGGCACATCAACGTTTGACTTTGCAGCCGGTCTGGTGGTGATCTATGCCGTATTCTGGTTCGCGTTCGCACCAAAGATCCCGCTACCACGCTTCGTGCAAGATTATTCGTACGGCATCTATCTGTACGGCTGGCCGATCGCCCAGTTCATCGACGACAAGCATCCCAACATCGGCGGCTACAAGCTGACCGCCATCACAATGGCGCTGTCGTGGATTGCCGGAGCAATATCGTGGTTCGCGATCGAGCGGCCGTGCCTAGAGTTCAAGAAGACAAGACGCGCTCGGAAGACCTTGACCACAACAAACAGCGGTCGGCAAAACCTTGTTTAGCGCGCCTCCCACCATTTGTTTAAACCAAACGTTCCGGAAGTGGCAATGACACCGTGTGTCAGCCCTGCCGGAACGATGCACGTGATTGTGCCGAAATTGCTGACTTTGCTGATGGTCAGCACCCCTGCCCACCATACATTCAGTCATTCAGTTCGTAGGTGTCAACGCACAGTCGGACGCGTACCTTTTCTGCTAGCTTGGGCGGGCACGCGTACTCCATAACTGAATCTGATATCAGCGCGTGCCACCGAAAAATAGGCCCTGACGACCGACTCGCGTAGCACGCATCAACGCAGAAGCTTTACAACAGCATAGCCTTGGTCGATCAGAGCTTGCGCTGCCCAACGTTGGAACGCCAAATCCATAGTCCGGACAACATAAGGCCCACTGCCATCAAAAGAACGGAGATTCTGAAAATTCTCGGAGAATATTTGAATTCAACAAAATGTGCACCCGCAGGCACCAACACGCCTAATTGGTTTCCGTTGACTTCTAACACCTCTGTTCGAGTGCCATCTAGATAGGCAACCCAGTCAGAATCAAAAAACTCGTTCAAGACCAACACACTAGACGACTGGCAAGCGCTGTCGAAACGCTCATACGCGACGCTTCGCGCCCTCTCGACCTTATTGCACTCAATCCCATCATCCCTGTTCGACGGAAGAGGAAGGTGGATACCGTCTTTCAAAAAAAGCACACCATGATCGAGGACTTTATCTTTGGTTTCGTCCTTAAACTGGTCCGTCGAGCCAAAATAACCGTCTACGGACGTTTGCAAATAGCTGTGTGGCAATACTGTATCCGCTTCGTAGATCTGGTAATGACCAACTCGCTCAATGGCCTGATATCCTCGAATTGCCTCCGGGCCACAATCGTTGCAAATCATGTATTTCGCACCGAGTGCGAAAAAATAATTATCTGGCCGAGGCGTGTGATGATACATTTCTGAAAATTGTCGATAAGGTGCCGGATTAATATAGGCATTGAGGGTCCGTATGCCTCGATAGGAGGCCAACATGGCCGCCTGCTGTTTATCGATTTTTCCCTCGAATACTACTCGATATTCTCGGGCGGGATCGAGCTCAGCAACACGTTTCAATGCCCGATCCAGCGACGAGGCATCCGTCAAAAGATATTGGCTTTCGGGAATCGCAAAAGGAATCCAACGCACCTCCACGGCATGTAGAATCACAGCGGCTCCGATCCAGCTGGCCGCCAGCCACAGCGCCCTACCCCTCCCCGGAAAAAAGAAAACAAGCCATGTCATTGAAACGAGAACCGATAAGAACAGAATGGTCACTGCGGGTGACAGGCGTGAAGTCACCTCATGGCGTGCACACATGTATGCAATCACCGACAAGATAATCACCGCGACCAATGGGAAAATCGCAATTCTCAGATTCGGACTTCTCTTCGCTTCAGCCCCCCTTTTAATCAACTCATCAACGCCGACAGCGCTCAGTGCGGCTACGGCCAACTGGAATAAGATTAGGAAACGGCTCGGCTCACGAATCTTATTGAGGACTGGGACATAGTAATTCACATACCCCAAACCCAGATTCGTTCCGGCCGCAGAGATGATCGAATAAATCCCAACAAACGCCATCACCTGGACAAACCAGGATCTAGGACGCCAAACCACGGCCACGACTGCAAGCGTAAGCGGAATAAGACCAACAAATTGCTGACCTACGGCAAGCCCCTTCATTTTAAAAAAAATGCCGGCGAGTTGCGTCACTGTCAACTGATCTTGTCTGAACGCCTCGAATGGAATAGGCGCGCTTCCGATCACCGCCGGAAATTCTCCAATCCATCGAATCATTCCATTTAAATTACCTATCACGGGTAAAATAGCGGGTGAACTGATCAAAAAACTCAACACTCCGATCGCTATTAGTCGCCCCATGGGCCGAAAGGCGTCCGTTACCTTTTTATTCGTTGCTCTATTATTGATTAACTTGGCTAAAACAAATACGACTGTCAGAAATATCGCATGGATCAATGGCTGAGCCGGTGACGCAAATACAAGCAGCACCATGCCGCCGAGCGCCATAAGAAGATATCGCCTTTCCGTCTTCCCATTTAAAATTGCCGAAATTCCAGCCAAATAAAGAGGCAACCATGCATATGGGGCGACGATATTTATCCAGGAAGCATAAACGAAGTAGCCCGCGCTAAAGGCAAACAGTGCGGCCCCAAAAACCGCACCTAGTCGCGATACCCCAACCACACGAAGCAGAACGCACATATTGATCTCGGCGATCAAGATGTGCAGCATGACGATCCAATGCATCGAGTACATCGTCTCGAACGGAGTCTGAAACAGCGGCAGCCACGCAAAATAGAATGGATAGAACGCCGACAACTGCGGAAGATCGTAAAGCGGAATTCCGCCCAGGAACGTATCTGTTCGCAGCGGCCACACACCATGCCGCAATGTGGTCGATACAGTCGAAAGAAGGGGCCCCAGCAAATCTTCGTTGTCTTTGTATAACGCGAACGATTTGTCGTGGGAAAACGCGTGCCGCAAAAACAGGAAAAATAGGAAGCCCAGCCCTACTGGCACCTCTAATCCCCGCCAAAATTTTCTTATCATTCTTCCCTCGGCTCCGATTATTCTGAGATCGGTGCTTTAAATACGTAGTATTTGTTCATTACAAAGGAAACACCAACGTAAAATATACCCGCCAGCACCTGACTCACGCCCTTCTCCAAATGTAAAACGCGGAATAAAAATACAAGAGCCAAAAGGTTAGCAGAGTAAGCAAGCAAAAAAACAAGGAGAAACTTTAGAATCTCTCCGGTACGCTTCTCACTACTTTCGAATGTAATTTTCCGATTCAGTGCATATGACACTCCCAAGGCGATAGCGTAGCCGACGATGTTGCTCGCCTCGGGAGCGATCTTTAACACATACATGCAAAAAAAAATGATGCAATAACCGAAGACCGTATTAAATGCACCAACCAAGAGGAAACGGACAAGTTGCTTCATACTTTGTGTCTGGCTTGAACCCAATATTGACCACCCAATGGCAGCCAGCCAAGCCGGCTTTCCAAACCAGATAGCATCGAAAAGCGAGGGGGAACAAAAAGACAATACTCCGTGCGCTCGACAGACAATCCTGCCGTTCGGAGGGTGTCCTTAAGCTCGGCGGGCTTCAACAGCACAGCATCTTCATCGTACGGACACGTGTTGACAATTCGGCGTGTGATGGGATTGTAGGGATTATGTTCAAATACAAAAACATGACCCAATTTTTCCAATCGATTCCTCAAAGCACCAGCAGCCAACCTTCGTTGATTCGGCGGAATATGATGGAATACCCCAGCGACGAAAATCAGATCGAATTGACCGATATCGGCAAGATTGTCTTCCTCGCAAAGAAACTCTACGCCCGGATTTTCGCGAGCAGCAACATCGAGGCTCGCTCGGGATATATCCGAACCAACTACCGTTGCACGAGAAAACGCCTCCTGCAGAAACGGAATATTTCGACCAATGCCGCAACCGAATTCCAACACACGCTTCACAGGCGTATCGACGCGTCTTCGCACCAATTCAATCTTATATCGCGCGAAATATTCGTCGCCGGACGCAAAGAACTTTGTTTTTTCGCCTAACAACTCATTGTAATTATCCGTATATTCATCGAAATCAACGCGCTTGATCATGAGAAATCTCCTCTTCAATTATGTACCGAGGACGGCGCTTGACCTCTTGATAAATTCCGCCAATATATGATCCAAGTACCCCGATAACAATCAATTGCACTCCACTAAACAGAAGCAACAAAACTGCAATCGTGGTCCAGCCATTTGGTATCGAGCGATCTATGAAATAACTCACTATCGCATAGACCGCAAATAAAAATGCCAAGCACGCAAACCCCACCCCGACAAATATGCCAATTTGCAGAGGTTTTGTGCTGAACGACAATATTCCGTCTGCAGCCAGACGGACCATTCTCGATAAAGAATATTTGGATTTCCCAGCAAATCTGGGTTCGGCATCGTACTCCAAACCCTGCTGATTAAAGCCCACCCAAGGGATGATCCCGCGCAGGAAAACATTCTGCTCTCGGAATTCATTGACCAAAACCTCAACGACACGCTTCGAAATTAAGCGAAAGTCGGCTGCGTTTGCTGTAATCGGTACATTCGAAATTCGGGAAAGTAATCTATAAAACATATTACCCAGCACCGACCTCATCAGTCCCGCGTCCTCATTCTCGCGGCGCGTGGTATACACGACGTCGAAACCTCGCTGATACGCGGCAATCATCTCCGGAATCAACTCGGGCGGATGCTGCAAGTCGCTATCCATCATGATCACAGCATCCGCGTCGCGTGATTTTTCGATGCCGGCGAACAAAGACATCTGGTGACCGAAACGCGATGACAGCGCAATAAGTTTCGATTTAGGATCGCGCGCAACGATTTCGCGTAGAACTCCACGAGAGTTATCGGTGCAGCGATCCAGCACGAAGACAATCGTCGCATCAATGTTTGGTAGCGAATCCAGTACGGCACGAGTGCGGGCATGAAAATGGCCAATCACTTCCTCTTCATTAAAAACCGGGGTAACGACCGAAATCTTAAGCTTTTCCACGCGTCCTCCACGACGCTGTGAGCGCTGTCGTGCGCGTCACATCCGCATAAATAGCGGGGACGTCATAGCCCGCTCGGTTCGACAGGCCTGGAGCCTCACGCACGACCTGAGGGTCGATACCATGCTCGGCCAGATTTCGCTCTAGCAGTTCGCGCATGGTGACGGGCTTTCCGCTGGCTACGTGATAAACCTCGCCTGATCGCCCACCAGCCAATATAGCCGCGATCTGTTCGGCGGCCGCGTCGAGTTCCAGATAGTCGCGCGTGGCCGATAAAGGACCTACTTCGATCGTTGTCCGCTGACCCCGCAAGATTGCATCGATCTGGTTACGAATGCGTCCAACAAATAGTCGATCGGACAACCCCGCTCCCTCAAGATTGAATATCCGGGCGACAACCACGTCGACACCACGGGCCGCGTACACGCTTGCTAACTGGGTTTGCCACGCCTTGGTCATACCGTAGGTTGACACGGGGTTGAGCGCTCTCGATTCCGAAATGGGATTTTCGAAAGGCTGGACGGCACCGTATTCAGCCGCGGACCCTGCCAACAGAACGCGCGCTCGTAAGCCTTGCCTCTCGATGGCGTCGAGCAAATGCCGGGTGCTTTCCACGTTGACAGCATACGATTCGGAGAAGTCGCTGACGAACGTCGCCGCGAGATGCAGCACGACGTCCGGTGAAATTGCCGCGAGTTGAGATGAAATCTGTGCCGCATCGCAAACATCAAGCTTGATGGCGGGCGCTTCACCCGATCGGGTGCTCACCACAACCCGATACCCTCCGGTTGACTGCAGGTAGGCGATAACGCCACGCGCGAGTGCACCGTTACCGCCCGTGACCAAGACCGTCTTCATCAGGAAATGCCCAGCTTTTCCGACAGTTCGACGAAATTTTCATCGGCGAATTGGTAATCGTCTGGTCGACCGATATCGAGCCAATAACCGGAAAAGGGGCGAATGTCGATGCGTCGATTGTTTTTGATGCCATCCAGCATGAGGTTGTCAAAGCCATAAACCGCGCCTCGCGGCAACTGCTCAATAACGGAGCGATTAATACAATAAATCCCCATGCTCACATCAACTCCAATTGTCGGCTTCTCTTCAAAGGCCGTTAGTTGATGATCTTCGTTATAACGAAGCACGCCAAAATCGATCTTGACCTCACGCTTATAGGCGGACACGGAAATCTGGCTTCCCGATTGCATATGTGCATCAAAGAACGCGCGGTAGTCGATATTGCAGAGAATATCGCCGTTCATAACCAGAAAATTTTCCGGCAAATCATCAATAAGCGTCAACGGGCCAATAGTACTAAGCTCTCGCTCTTCCAAGGAATAATCAATCTTTAGACCGAAGCGAGAGCCGTCGCCGAAATACGAAACAATTAGATGCGACAGATGGTTGACCGCGAGCGTGATATGCGTAACCCCTGCCTTCGCCAACTGCATGATGATGATTTCGAGGATCGAATATTTTCCACCCAGCGGCACAAGAGGTTTTGGAATAAGAGTCGTATAAGGTCGAAGCCGTGTTCCTTTTCCACCCGCAAGAATAATCGCCCGCATTTCTTTTACTCTCCGTCAAATATTGTATTGATTCGCCTTATAGCGCACCAAGTTTTGTGGTTCTTTGAACCATTTGATGGTTTCACGAAGGCCTTCGTACAGATCGAATTGGGGCCGCCACGGGGTCAGCGACTTAATCAACGTATTGTCGCCGATCAGCCGGAACACCTCTGACGCTTCAGGCCGAAGGCGCTGATCGTCCGTGGTAATGATCGCGGCTGGATTCAATTCACCAACAAGAAACTTCGCAACATCCCCAATCGAATGCTCGGTTCCCGTCGCGATATTCACTTCTTGACCGACAGCTTCGTCCGACGCAGCCAGTTCGATAAAGCCATCTACCGTATCGGAAACGTAGTTGAAGTCTCGCGTCGGAGTCAGACTTCCAACATGAATCTCCGCTCGCCCGGCCAGAAGCTGCGTGATGAGCGTGGGAATTACCGCACGCGCAGATTGCCTCGGCCCGTATGTGTTGAACGGACGTACGATGGTGACGGGCGTATTGAACGAACGATAAAATGACTCCGCTAATCTGTCTGCACCAATTTTTGTCGCGCTATAGGGCGATTGTCCCTGGAATGGATGCTTTTCGTCGATTGGCGCGTATTTGGCGGTGCCATAGACTTCCGACGTCGACGTCACGATTACTCGCTGCGTGTTGAGGTCGCGCGCCGCCTGCAGAACATTCAGCGTACCTTTGATGTTCGTATCAACGTAAGAGTCAGGCGAATGATAAGAAAACGGGATGGCAATAAGTGCCGCCAAGTGAAACACGACATCACAGCCGGTCATGGCAACGCGTACGCCATTCGGATCACGAATGTCGCCAGAAAAGATTTCAATCTTCTCTAGGACCTGGCTAGGCAGAGAGTCGAGCCATCCCAAGCTATTGAACGAGTTGTAGAAGACGAAGGCCTTGACCTTGCAGCCGCGCGCTACGAGTTCCTCCACAAGGTGGCTACCAATGAAGCCATCTGCGCCCGTCACCAGCACTGAAGCGTTTTGAATGTTCATCGAGTTTACCGAAGTCGAAATATTGATAGTCACGTTCTAATATACCCAGCTACGTATAGCCACGCGAGCGTCTACGACGCGGGCCTCAACGCCCTCAGAGCCGTGAGGCGATAGACACTAGCTTTTCGCCGCCCCCTCTGTAGCCTGCTCATTTGATCGACCATAGACATCTTCGAACCGAACGATATCGTCCTCGCCAAGATACTCGCCGCATTGAACTTCGATCACGATCAGATCGACCACACCAGGATTCGTGAGGCGATGCTTTCGTCCCGCCGGGATGTATGTTGACTCGTTAGGTTGCAACTGCAACAACTTGTCGTCACAGACGACATCCGCGCAACCTTGCACCACAATCCAGTGCTCACTACGATGGTGATGCATCTGCAGCGACAACGACGCTCCCGGTTTGACAAGAATTCGCTTCATTTTAAAGCGCTCCCCCTCCTCCAGAACCGTGTAAGTTCCCCATGGTCTATGTACCGTGCGGTGCACGACGCAGCTATCGTGACCGTCGCGCTTCAACTGTGCAACAATTTGCTTTACATCCTCAGAGCGATCGCGGCTAGCAACGAGCAAAGCGTCGGGCGTATCGACAATCACTAGATTGCGCACGCCCAGCGCACCAATCATTCGACCTTGCCCGCGGATGTAGCAATCGTTGACGTCGTACAACGTGGCGGCACCGTCCACGCGATTTCCGTCCGCATCGGCGGGCACAAGTTCGCTCACCGCCTTCCAAGATCCGATATCACTCCAGCCGAGATCGCAGGCCACGACGGACACGTTCGCCGAGCGCTCCATAACAGCGTAGTCGATAGATATGTTTTCAACGCGTCTGAATGAGCTCACTTCCAGTTCGGCCGTGTAGCTTTCCTTCGCGACACTATGCGTTCCGTTTTCGAACGAGCTCGCGATGCAATCGCAAAGACCTGGCACCCATTTGTTCAATTCGTCCCACATCGAGTCGGGCCGGAAACAGAACATGCCAGCATTCCAGAGATGGCGACCATCTTTGAAAAAGCGCTCCGCGACGTCCAGAGTTGGTTTTTCGACAAACCGTTTCACCGGCATGAGCATAGGCATCGAAGACGGCCGCTCGTCGATTTCAATGTAGCCATATCCAGTTTCCGGCCGGGTCGGCTGGATGCCAAACACGACGATGCCATTATTCTTCGCGGTACACGTGGCAACAGCTGCCGCGGACACGAACGCTGCTTCGTCTTCAACCAGCTGGTCTGCGGGCATAACCAGCAGAACCGCGTCCTCTCCATGGCGCTTCTTCACGACGAGGGTCGCCGCAGCGATCGCGGCAGCCGTATTGCGCGCAGTAGGCTCGAGGACCAGTCCGAGCTGAATGCCATCGACTTTCACCTCAGCACAATCGTCCTTGACGAGAAAATGAGTGTCACGATTTGTCACGATCACAATCTCGTCAACACCTGCAAGTGCGCTAGCGCGAAGATATGCCTTTTGCAAAAGGCTTTTTCCATCCGCAAGTCGCATAAACGGTTTGGGAAAGGCCTCACGCGAGACGGGCCATAGGCGCGTACCGGAGCCACCACAAATGATCACCGGTACAACCTTCGCTCGCACGTCGGCGGACTCGACAGCGTTCATGCTTCATCCTTCAATGGTCCAACGTTCTGCATATGGGCGCATGGGATCGCAATCGTGTCGCCCGCTATAAAACTTGAAATGTTTCGTGCCGAAGTACGACCGCTCATACCTCAAGAGCTTAGGCATGGTCGGAAATCTGCACACTCGCATCGGCGTACATTTCAGATGACAAAGCATTTCGCATCGCTGCGCGCGAAAAGTGTGAGGCAACATATTCGCCACCATCCTCAGCGGCCGTGTTCCATCGGACATCATCACGCAACAACACAACCACTTCTTTTGCCAACTTTTCCGGATCGTCCGTTACGGGAACAATGTCGTCTAGTCCCGGTAGGCCCTGCGCGCCTACCGGCGTCGTGACAAGCGGAACACCAAAGTGCAACGCTTCAACAACCTTGTTCTTCACACCGGCGCCAAAGCGCAACGGAACAATCACGACGCGGGAGAGATCGTATAACGCGGCGAGCCGTTCGTCGGTGACATATCCCGTGACCGTAACATTGGGACCGGCAAGCGCTTTCACCTCTTCGGTCGGATTCGACCCGACTAACGTGAGATGAACGCTCGGCAACTCCCTTTGTATCAACGGTAGAATCGACGAAACAAGCCACTTTGCGGCATCAACGTTTGGCGGATGACCAAAACCGGCGACGAACAGAACGTTGCTGCGGTTCTCAAGCGTCACCTTGTTTTGCGTATTGGTACGCGCGTCAAAGAAGTAACCGGGTAGCGTTCTGGCTGTAACGCTCGGATCAATCCGGAACACGGTGTCGGTCTCCGTTGGCGACGGATAGTAAACCACGTCGACCTCTCGCCAAATTCTCAATTCCCGCTCACGCTCGATCTCCGATTGACGCTGAACCTTCGGATCGTGCGTCACCTCGAATTCACGTTGCAGACGTTCAAAATGCAAATCGTGACCGTAGTAAAGCAGTTTCGCCTTCGGCGCATACTTCCGCAACGGCGCTATAAAGGACTCGCTGATATGCGGTCTATTGAGGAATGCGTAGTCGAGCGAGCCGGCGTTTTCCTTCGCCCACTCATCGAATCCATCGCGGAACTCAGGACCATAGAACACCTCGACCCCCATCGCCTCTAATGGCTTGACATAGGTGGGGTCGTACCAAAGATTCGCGGGCCAAAATTTCACGCTAAGACCCATTTCCAGCAAAACGCGAATCACGCACATTACCGAGCGTGATCCAGCGTCCCGATCCGGTTGGGGAACGTAATGATCGACTATCAAAATCGACTTTCTAGCAGCGCTGCGGTCCCGTGCCACCACCACGTGGGTGCCATTGTCGAAGTGCTCGGCATTTAGCACGTCGCGCCAGCGCTGACGTAGCTTCTTTTGATTCTCGACCTGATACGCCTTGATGCCGACGCCCGTATCGGTCCCGTGCGAAATACCTTCGTAATGGACAATGACCGATTCCGGTTGATAGAAAACCTTCCTGCCCGTCGTCCGGACTTTGAATGCGAGATCGACGTCTTCGCAATAAGCCGGAACGTAATGCTCGTCAAACCCGCCGAGCTCTGCGAACAGATCGCGCCGAATCAGCAGTGAAGCACCCGAGCAATAGTCCACTTCCTTGACATAGTTGTAGGCACTCTTCGACGGGTCATCGAGCCGCCCGAAATTCCACGCCGAACCGTCCTTCCACAGAATGCCGCCCGCTTCCTGAAGTCGGCCATCCGGATAAACGAGCTTCGAACCCACCATTCCGCAATCATTGCGGTTTTCGAACAAATCCAGCATGGTGTCGACCCAACCTGGCGTCACTTCCGTATCGTTGTTAAGGAAGTAGACAAACTCGCCGCGCGCATGCGATGCCGCGTAGTTGCAAGAACGAACAAAGCCGAGGTTTTGCGGATTCAGCACAAAACGCAAACCGGGAATCTCTTGCATACGCAAGATCTCAGTGTCGCCCGAGGCGTCTTCAGCAACGATCACTTCGATCGTCGCGACAGGAAGATATTCAGCAATCGAACGGACACATGCCAACGTGTGTGGCAGATTACCGTACGTGGGAATGATCACTGAGACCCGTGGCGATTCGGTTTCCACAAATCGAAGGCTGGCAATCGTACTGTCAACGTCGCCTGGCTCGACCGGGCCGCGGCCAAGTGTGCTCAGAAACGGTTCACGTTGGCGCTTCCAGGCTTCGTAGTACACCATTCCCTCGAACAGTGGCCCAGCCAAGCGGAACGTCAGATCTGCAACTTTTGCCTTTTGGCGATGACTCAGCGGCAGACTTTGATATGCCTTGTGTGCCCATTTACGCGCATACGGCCGAAAGGGAGCCAGCATAGCCCCAAACTCGCCGCGTGCAGCACGCTTCAATCCACGGATCGGGCGCGTGATCGTCCACGAGGTGGACGCGTAGACTTCATTGAGTTTGGCCTGGAGTTCGCCGACCTGGACCTGCAAAGCGTCCCGTTGATCCCGCAACGCACGAATTCCGTTATCGGCGCTCAAGATATCGAGCAATCGTTGAGCGTCTTCAGCTTGTCGCCGTGCTTCCTCGGCCACCCGCTTTGCCTCTTCCGCTTCTCGCGTTGCCTCCACCAGCTTCAGACGAGTACCTTCGAACGCGCTCAAACCGCCCGCCTGGTCGTAACGCTTTACTTGTGCGTCGAGTTCGAGCGCCCAATTAGTGCGCTTCTCGAATTCATCCTGAAGCCGGTAAATCTCCTTGTCTCTGGCGGCGATTTCGTCGGTTTGTCGGTTAGCCCACTCGATGATTTCGTCTTGCCGCGCGTAAAGGTCACTGCCTTCTTCGAAGAAGACAGACGCGCGCAGTTGCGACGGGACCGATGCGCCGTCTTTCAGGCAGACGGCCAAAAAGTACATAGTCGAACCGAGGTTCGGCGTGCGGTTCTCAACCACGTCCTCGCTTAGCGTGTGAGCCGAATACGATGCATCGTTTCCACCTTCGGGGAGAATGATCGAATTCGTCGCAAGGCGTTGGTTGTAATAGCTAACCTTGGCGAAGTGGCGCTTTATGAGCGCATCAAGCTCATCAAAATACAACTCTTTAACGTGAAATTCGTTTGTATAGTTCCGATCGTCCGAATAGACTTTTTTGTTCGGTGACGAGAGAATGAGAAAACCACCCGGCTTAAGCACGCGGTGGATTTCCGATAGCATTTCTTCCTGTTCCAGTAAATGCTCGATCGTTTCGAACGAAACGACTGCATCAAACGCTGCGTCCGGCAACGTAAGCGCACTTGCGCTGCCTTGCAAAAATGAAACATTCGGAATGTGCCCGTATCGTTCAGTTGCATGGGCAACGGCGTCTGCCGATATGTCGACTCCCTTCACGCTCTTCGCTATGCGCGCGAGAATTGCGGATCCATATCCCTCGCCGCATGCCACATCCAGGACGTCCAGTCCAGCGATGCTCTGGGCCGCCCAGGCATAGCGATGCCAGTGCTCGTAACGGATATCGCCCGCCTCAGTCGGAACGTATCGCTCACCCGTAAACTGGATCATGCCACTGACCTCTCTTTCTCAACGCTAATTTGCAACATAGGAATTCCGACCAAGCCATGCCGCATCGTGCTATCGACAGTGCGGAATTGCAGCGCATCGTGGATCCAATGCTGCTGCGTGTGATCTTCCTGCGTACCTGACGCCACGGCTGCGTCGATTGAATACGCACCCACGGGCAAGATCGGCATACGAAACTGGAACGTGGCACGGAACACGTCGTCCGGCTGTCCGTCCACCATGTCTTCGTACGTCAGATGTGTGTTGTCGCCAAACAGACGCTGACCCAGACGGTCTTTCAGATAGAAGCCGAAAATCAGTCCCGTCAACGGGCTGTTCACTTCGATCTTCAGCTCCAGCGTCACTAGTTCACCACCTTGCAGCAACTGCGCCTTGTGTCCATCGTCGTCCAGCAGCGCAACATCCACCACCCTCGCGCCACCTGCGCCGAATTCTCCGGCATGCGCATCCGGATCGAACTCGAAAACGCGGATGTGATTCGCCGCGCGCAATTGTTCGATGCGCGGATCGATGACGTCCGAAGCAACCATCTTCGCGCGCGCACGCTCCGCCTTGGCTGCTGTCACCGTCACACCCTGCGCTTTCCGATCCAGCACATGCTGCTCGGCCAGATAAGCCTCGACGACTTCCTTCGCCGGCCCATCCAGCCGCACGGAGCCGCGATCGAGCCAGACCGCGCGCGAGCACAGGCTCGTCACCGCGCCGACATCATGACTGACGAACAGCAACGTCCCGTTCTTCTGAAACTCCCGCAAAAACCGCATGCACTTCTGCGTAAAGCGTACGTCACCGACGGACAACGCCTCGTCGACAACCAGCACATCGGCATCGACGTGCGCCGCAATCGCAAACGCGAGACGCACATACATCCCGCTCGAATACGTCTTGACGGGCTGCGAGACGAAATCGCCTATCTCGGCGAATTCGATAATCGCCTTGTAGCGCTCTTTGAGTTGCGCTTCCGTCAGCCCGTAGAGCATCCCGCTCAAAAATACATTTTCCTCGCCGGTGAACTCAGGGTTGAAGCCCGCACCCAGTTCGAGTAGCGCCGCAATACGCCCACGCCGCAGAACTTCACCTTGCGTCGGCGACAACGTCCCACACACCAGTTGCAGAAACGTCGACTTCCCCGATCCATTCTGACCGATGATCGCAACCGTCTCGCCGACACCAACCGTTAGATTGACATCGCGTAGCGCCCAGAACTCGCGAAAATACTCCTTCGGCTGGCGGCCCACTAGCCGTGAAAGGCGCGGCAAGACCATCTGCTTGAGGCGGTCTTGCGGCGCCGCATAAACTTCGTATCGCTTGCCAAGGCCATGTACCTCGACAGCGGTTTGCTTGACGCTGTCAGAGCACATCGGCGAACCCCTTACGCGTTTTCTGGAACCACAACAACCCCAGTGAGGCGATCACGTAGGCAACGACAGAATAGATCAGCAATCCGATCCAGTTCACCTGACCGCCCCAGATCGCGACAGTACGAAACTGATCGATAACGAAAGTCAGCGGATTGAGCATGATCACGGCTTGAAGCTTCGGCGGTACCGAACTCAGCGGATAGAAGACAGGCGCCATGAACATCAGCAGCGACGAGACAATGCCCATCACCTGCCCCAAGTCCCGCATAAACACGCCGAACGACGCGAGGAACCACACGAGCCCCGCAATCAGCACCATGAAGGGCAACAAGATGACGGGCACGAATACCACCGTCCATGGAATATGCCCCTGCCACACGAAGATGGCGACAAGCAGAATGAGGAAGGCCACGAGCATGTGAAACAACGCCGTTCCTAGCGCGATCCATGGCAGTGTTTCGAGCGGAAAAACGACTTTCTTGACGTAGTTCGGATTGCCGACAACGAGCATCGGCGCGCGCGTCAGGCATTCGGAGATGAGGTTGTGCGACAGCACACCCACGAACATCACGACCGCGAACTCGATATGCGAAGTCGATTCGGCGCGCCAGCGCGACTTGAACACGAAGCCGAACACGAACGTATAGATGCTCAGCATCAACAGTGGCGTGATGAACGACCAGAACAGGCCGAGGAACGACCCCTTGTAGCGGCCCGCCACCTCGCGTTTGACGAACTGCACGATCAGCGGCCAGTTGTCGGTGAGCGAATAAACGACTGCGAGCGGATGCGTCAGCCGTTTCGTTGTTCCCATTGGGGTGTCCATATTCGAATGTGACGCCGGATTAAAGCGAGAAGAGATCGTCGAGTGCCAGAGTAAGGCCCTCTTGCCAGCCGGCCCGGGTCAAACCGAACCGCCGATCGAAGGCGCCGTTGTCGAGCAGCGAGTACTGGGGCCGACGAGCCGGCGTCGGATAAGCGTCGGAGGGAATCGGCTCCACGCTCGTCGTTTGCACGGGCACTTTGCCGGAGGCTCGGGCGGTATCGACGATCGCGCTGGCAAAGCCATGCCAGGACGTCTCGCCCGCTGCCGTCATGTGATAAATGCCAGAACCGAAATTCCCCGTCGCGCGCTCGCGCTGAGCCTGAGCGACGACATGCGCCGTCAGATCAGCGATCATGCGCGCCGGCGTCGGCGTGCCAATCTGGTCCGCGACCACGCGCAGCGTTTCGCGCTCGGCGGCGAGACGCAGCATCGTGCGCAGGAAATTCCGGCCACGCGTTGCGTAGACCCAGGTGGTACGCAACGTCAGCCAATCGCCGCCTGCGGCCTCGATGGCCTGCTCGCCAGCGAGCTTGGTACGCCCGTAGGCATTCAACGGCGCAACCGCGGCACCTTCGGGGTATGGCTCGCGGGCCGAGCCGTCGAACACGTAGTCGGTCGAATAGTGCAAAAACAGCGCCCCTTGCTTGCGCGCGGCTTCCGCCAGAACGCCGACTGACTCTGCGTTCACGCGATGCGCAAGCGCCTCGTCCGTCTCAGCGTTATCAACTGCCGTGTAAGCCGCTGCGTTCACCACCACGTGCGGTTGCACGTCCGCGACGAGCTGCGTCAGCGTTTCGGGCTTCGCCAGATCAGCGCGCTCGCGGTCGCACGCAATGACGTCGCCGAGCGGCGACAGCGCGCGCCGCAGTTCCCAGCCGACCTGTCCGTTGCGACCCGTCAAAAGAATTCTCACGCGTACACCTCGGCTTCACTCAGCGGACGCCCGGCCGCATCTTTCGCCGCAACCTGAGGCGTGCCGACGACGGGCCATTCGATGCCAAGCGCCGGATCGTTCCACAGCAGGCTGCGCTCGTGCTCGGGGAACCAGTAGTCGGTCGTCTTGTAGAGGAAGTCGGCGCTTTCCGAAGTCACGCAGAAGCCATGCGCGAAACCCGGCGGCACCCACATTTGCCGTTGATTTTCCGCCGACAGCACCACGCCCACCCACTTGCCGAAGTTCGGCGAACTCTTGCGCAGATCGACGGCGACGTCGAACACTTCGCCTTCAACGACGCGCACGAGTTTGCCCTGAGCATGCTCGATCTGATAATGCAGGCCGCGCAATACGCCCCTTGCCGAGCGCGAATGGTTGTCCTGCACGAATGCGACATCGGTCGCAACGAGTTGCGCGAACTCCCGCGCATTGAAACTTTCGTAGAAGAAGCCGCGCGCATCGCCGAATACTTTCGGCTCGATGATCTTGACTTCAGGGAGCGCCGTGGCGGTTACCGTGATGGCCATGCAACTTGGTCCTTCGAAAGATTCAGCAAATATTGGCCGTACGCGTTCTTGGCAAGCGGCTTCGCCAGCTTCTGCAACTGCTCGTCGTCGATCCATCGGCGGCGGTACGCGATCTCTTCCGGACACGCCACCACCAGCCCCTGGCGCTTTTGCAGCGTCGCGATGAACGTAGCCGCCTCGATCAGCGAATCGTGCGTGCCCGTGTCGAGCCACGCATAGCCGCGGCCCATGATCTCGACGTCCAGCTTTTGCTGCGACAGGTAGCGCGAGTTCACGTCGGTGATTTCAAGCTCGCCGCGAGCCGAAGGCTTGATATCGGCAGCAATATTGCAAACTTGATTGTCGTAGAAGTACAGGCCCGTCACCGCATAGTTCGAGCGCGGTTTCACAGGCTTTTCTTCGATCGACAATGCGTGGAACTGCTTGTCGAATTCGACCACGCCATAACGCTCGGGATCGTGCACGTGATACGCGAATACGGTCGCGCCGTCGGTGCGCGCGTTGGCGCGCTCCAGCTGCTTCGCGAGATCGTGACCGTAGAAGATGTTGTCGCCGAGAATCAGCGCGGATGGATCGTTGCCGACGAAATCGCGGCCAATGATGAAGGCCTGCGCGAGGCCATCCGGCGACGGCTGCACCGCGTACTGGATGTTCATACCCCACTGGCTGCCGTCGCCGAGCATGGTTTCGAAGCGCGGCGTGTCTTCCGGCGTCGAAATGACCAGCACGTCACGAATGCCCGCAATCATCAGTGTGGATAGCGGGTAATAGATCATCGGCTTGTCGTACACCGGAAGCAGCTGCTTCGAGACGACGTGCGTGATCGGATAAAGCCGCGTGCCCGATCCGCCCGCGAGAATAATGCCTTTGCGCGCCATCGTTGCCGCCCTTACGCGCGTTGCGCGTAGTTCGTTTCGACCCACTTGCGGTACTCGCCCGAAGCGACCTCGTCGGCCCATTCCTGGTTGTCGAGATACCACTGCACCGTTTTCGCGAGACCCGTCTCGAACGTTTCGGCCGGCTTCCAGCCAAGCTCGCGCTCGAGCTTGCGGGCATCGATCGCATAACGGCGGTCGTGGCCCGGACGGTCCGTCACGTACGTGATCTGGTCGCGATACGAGCCCTGCGCCTTCGCACGCTTTTCGTCGAGAAGATCGCACAGCGTGTGCACGACTTCGAGGTTCTTCTTCTCGTTCCAGCCGCCGACGTTATACGTCTCGCCCGGCACGCCGCGCGCGAGCACTTCGCGGATCGCGCTGCAATGGTCGCCGACATACAGCCAGTCGCGCACGTTCTGACCGTCACCGTAGACGGGCAGCGGCTTGCCCGCGAGCGCATTCGCGATCATCAGCGGGATAAGCTTTTCAGGGAACTGGTAAGGGCCGTAGTTGTTCGAGCAATTGGTCGTCAACACGGGCAGACCGTACGTGTGGTGATAGGCACGCACGAGATGGTCGGAACCTGCCTTGGTGGCCGAATACGGGCTGTTCGGCGCATAAGGCGTGGTTTCGGAGAATTGCGGATCGGTCGCCGACAGCGAGCCGAACACTTCATCCGTCGATACATGCAGGAAGCGGAATGCCGCTTTGTCTGCGTCGTTTAGCGTGTTCCAGTACGATCTGGCAGCTTCGAGCAGCGTGAAGGTGCCCACCACATTGGTCTGCACGAAGTCGGCCGGCCCGTGGATCGAGCGGTCGACATGGCTTTCTGCTGCAAAGTGCAGCACCGCGCGCGGCTTGTGTTCGGCGAAGAGTTTGTCGAGTGCATCGCGGTCGCAGATATCGGCGCGCACGAAGACGTGACGAGGATTGTCCTGTTGAGACTTCAACGTACCCAGATTGCCCGCATACGTGAGCTTGTCCAGATTCAGGACGGGCTCATCCGAGGCATTCAACCATTCAAGCACGAAATTGGCGCCGATAAAGCCGGCACCGCCCGTTACCAGGATCATGGGATTCCTTCTTGAGATTTTCTTGGCCGAGTGGACCGCGCGACGAGGCGGCTGCGACCTGGCAATTATTGCCTGACCGGTCGGAACCACCGGCAAAGCTGACCGGGCGTCACACGGGCGCACGTGGGTACGTAACCGGCCATTATAAAGGTGTCGATGAGAAACACCAGCGCACTAACAAACTGAGACAGTTTGTAAATCAGGCCAGAGAAAGCATCCAGTCGATGGTGTCTTCAATGCCGATGGCCGGCATGTCGGGGACGACGCGATTCAGCCTTTTCGCAGAACCAACCAGCACTTTGACCTCGTTTTGACGGACGAAGGCAGGATTTACGCGAATTTCCAGATCGTGACCGGAAGCTTCGCGCACGATATCGATGATGTCGGTGAGAGTCCGCGGACTGCCGCTGCACACATTGAGCGTTTCGCCCGCGACAGGGGCCTCGAGCAGCGCCCGATACGCCCGCGACACCATCCGCACGTCAGAAAAATCGCGCGCGACGTTGATATTTCCCAGTTCGATAAACGGTCGACGCCGCACAAAATGGGAAACGATTTTCGGAACCAGGAAACGCTCGGACTGGCCGCGCCCCGTGTAGTTGAAAGGCCGCGTGACAACGATCGGCAGCCGGTCGAACCACGTCCGCACCAGGTGCTCCATCGCCAGTTTGCTCGCCGCGTAGTGATTGACGGGCGCCGCCGGCGCATCCTCGTCGACGACACCTTCCGCGTTGCCGTAGATGTTCGCGCTGCTCGCAATCAGGATCTTGCGCGGCTCGTGCCCGACGTCGACGCATGCCTGCAGCAGGTTCGTCGTTCCGATCACGTTGACGTTGTACATTTCCAACGGATCGTCGTGCGCGACGAAGCTGATCGCCGCCAGATGCACGATGAATTCGGGCTTCAACTCGCCGATCAGGCGACGGCAATCCGGCAACGATGTGATGTCGAGCGTGCGCTCGCCGGCCTGCGGATCGCTCGCCGTCGTGCCGATGACCTCATAGCCCGCGTCGGCGAGTTCTTCGCGCACGTAGGCACCAGTGAAACCGCTCGCTCCCGTGATGAGAACGCGGTGGATGACTGGCTGAGACGGATGCCGCAAATCCCTTCCTCCCTGATCTGAGCGCCTGTCGCGCTGGCAGCGGCCGATTATATCGGACGAATGAATGGACCCCGTTCATTCCCAACGGGTCGTGGGAAGTCAGTTTGGCGGTCAGAAAATCGTCCAAAAATCCGAAAAAAATCAAAATAATTCAGCGCTTGCGCTGCGTTTTCGCCCAGGACGGCCCAGCAACGGCAGCAACGTGCCGCCAATGTCGGACGGACGAGAGATCGCGCGCTATCATGTCGCGTTGTGCAATGCAGCTTGCCCCGCAGCACCATCGAACTCCATACCGGGCAACAGCGGCGCAGCCTCGCGCGCCACCACACCCTTCGGACCACCATTTCTTGCCGATGACCGTTTCCACCAGCTCCCCTCCCCTCGCTTTCGGCGATCTGCAGGGCTGCCGTACCCAGTTCCAGCAACTTCTTGCGAAGGCCGCGCCGCCCGCCGACGCGCCCCTCTGGTTCGCGGGCGACCTGATCAACCGCGGCGGCGAGTCGCTCGCGACGCTGCGCGACATCATTGCGCTCGGCAATCGGGCGGTGCCCGTGCTGGGCAATCACGATCTGCATCTGCTGTCGGTGTCGGCGGGAATCAGAAAGTCCAAGAAAGGCGACACGATCGATGAGATCCTCGCCGCGCCCGACGCCGAAGATCTGCTGCACTGGATCCGTCACCGTCCGCTCGTTCATTACGAGGACGGCATGCTGCTCGTGCACGCAGGGGTGTTGCCGCAGTGGGATGTCGATCTGACGCTGGAGCTCGCGGACGAGCTGCAGCGCGCGTTGCGCGCGCCGACCTGGAAAGAGACGCTCGCGGGCCTGTACGGCAACGAGCCGAACCGCTGGAAGCCGGGCCTCAAGGGTATCGACCGGTTACGCCTGACGTGCACCGCGCTCACGCGGATGCGCTTTTGCAATGTCGATGGCGTGATGGACTTCTCGTCGAGCGGCGGGGTTAATTCCGCGCCGTCGGGCTTCATGCCGTGGTTCGACGTGCCGGGGCGCAAGACCGAAGACATTACGGTCGTGTTCGGACATTGGGCCGCACTCGGCCTGACGGTCCGCGACAACCTGATCGGACTCGATTCGGGCTGCGTGTGGGGCGAGCAGTTGTCGGCTGTCCGGCTGGCGCAATCGCCCACCGAGCGCACGGTCACGCAGGTGGAATGCGAAGGCTGTCGCGCCGTCGTGGGTTGATTGCGAAAAGGTGAAGTCTGACTGGCGCGCTATGCGTGGCGCGTCATATCGACGTCTGGGTCCGCCAGCGGTTCTTGCGAATTGTCAGCTGCGGCGGCATCAATGAACTGCTGCGTCCGGTCAGCGATCTGCCCGGAACGTCGCGCCTCGGGGTCCTGTAGTGCAGCGAGCGCAGCACCGACGGAAGCGTGCGCCTCAGCCGCCAGCAAACGCCGATCCGCACCCGGCGCAAGCGGCGCGCCGACATACACATGCGCCGTCAGCGGACCGGCGCGCAACAGCGCATCGAGCGACTCGCCGAGCGACAGGTCGCCGATATACGCTGGCGCCGTCGACTGCCTGCCCTGCGCATCCTCGTACATCATGCACACGGGCTGCACCGGCCGCGACGCCGACACCGCCGCCTGGAACATGTTCGCGTGAAACGGCAGCAACTGAACGCCGTCGGACGTGGTGCCTTCCGGAAACACGCACATCAGTTCGCCCGCATTCAGCCGCTCAGCGAGTTCATGCATGATGCGTTTTGCGTCGCTACGCTTCTCGCGCTGAATGAAGACGGTACCCAGCTGCTGCGCGAGCCAGCCGACCACCGGCCACTTGCGGATCTCAGCCTTCGACACGAACGGCGTCGGACGCCACGCGTTGATCACGTAAATATCGATCCACGAAATGTGGTTCGCCACGACCAGCACGCCTTCGTCGAGCCGCGCGCCATCGTTATGCACGACGAGGCGCATGCCGCACAACTGCAGCATGCGCAGCGACCACGCACGGTTCAGTTCCAGACGCTGCTGCGCGCTCGCGCGCGGAAAGCGCGTCCAGACGACCCACATACCGTGAAGCAGATGCACGACCAGTCGAATCTTGCGAAACGCGAGCTTCATCTAATTGCGCGGGAAACCTCGGGTTTCGGCCCGGGGAGGGATAGCGCGGCGTGCGCAGCACGCCATACACCCGCATCTCCTTGTCGATAGCTATCCGTGGATTGAAGAGAATAAGCATAGCCATCGCCGCGCTGAATAAGCCTGCAGTGGCGGTGATTGATGCCTTGCACGACAGTCGAGGCCGTCTGGATGTTGAAGTAGCCCGTGGCACGAACGGCGACACGTCCGACGTGCATGCCGGCCTTCTTGCCGTTCGGCACATCCGCACGCACGTGGTCGCCCGTCTGGAACCCCTGAACCTGCTTCTGGCGCATGAGGTAACCGCGCGGGAAACCATGACGGGTCAGGCGCGTGCGCTGGTAGCTGCCGCGCCCGGAAGCCTTGATCGACAGAGATGGGCGTTCCCAGTCGTCGATCGCGTCGATCCGTCCCACACACACCGCGTCGAGCGCGTGTGTCTTCGGCAGGTCGTGCGTGATGCGGTTGAACTTTGTGCGCCCTCCCGATGCAAGTTCGAGCGGCAGTCCTGTTGCCCGAAGCATGTCGGTGAGCGCCCAGCGGGTGGCATTGACAGCTGCCGAGTCGCGCAGCGGACGCGATGCGGTCGCGAGGATGCGCGCCAGACGCTTCGGGTCCTTGACATACGCGCGCACATCGAGCGCACCCTTGTCCTGGTTGCAGTCGCCGCAGGCCAGTCCCAGATTGCCGACACGGTTACTGCCCTGACGTGCCCGGGCCGTCAGATGTTCGATCTGCAGCGGGCGGTCCTTCGCGTCGCAGTAGATGCAGGTGCGCTTCCACTTCTCCAGCAGATACTCGCGTACCTCGTAGCCTGCGAGTGTGCCCTGCTGATACTCGAGTCCCGAAATTTCCGGGTTCTCGAGCTGCTGAAGGTCGAAGCGGACGAGCTCGCTTGAGAGCGCTGTGACCAGTGCCCAGCGGCGGATACGCTGCACCCAGGCCATCGTGGTATCCACCCGGTGCTGAAGCGACGGCGGCAGCCACCCCTTTGGCTTTTCGCGGTTCAGGAAACGCGGCGCGCGATAACGCAGATTGGCGCCGCGCCGACGTCTGCGGGAATTTCTGCGTGCGGTCAGCGCCTCACTGATCTGCCTGCCCCGGTGAATCAGCTCGAAAAGGTTGATCACGGCAATACCACTGTCAGCCTCGCGCACGAGTGCAACGCCCGTGACCTTGCTGCCCGGGTCGAGCTTGATACGAAGCGGCTGGAGTGCGCAGCTCTCGGCCATGCGATCGACGAGGCGAATCACGAACGGCATGACGCGATGCACCCGCGCGCGGCCACGCACGAGCAAAAGCCTCGCACGCTTCTCGCTGCACGGCATCAACGGCCTGCCATTCCGGTCCAGCACGAACGCCGACATGTCGGCTCCTTAAAGAAACATTGCCCTTACGGGCCTGGTGACGCCCCCTTGCGGGAGTCTCCCCTCGACCATGTTGCGCAGCAGGTGTCAGCGATAGAACTGACGGGGACGATCCGTTTCGTGCTTACCCGGTCGCTTGTCTGCAATCGCCCCTTCCAGAGCCTGACGCTGAGGAAGCACGTCAGGGTGTGTCTGCTATCTTCTGCGCAACGTAGCGCCTCGCGGCGCTCGGTCTGGTCAACCCGAGCTTGATTACCTCTTCAAGCTCCGCCCTTTTTCAGGGCGGGGTAGTTGACGTTGCGAGTCTTCCGCTTTTTTCTAATCGCCTGCTGTGGCACGGCTTTCAACGCTGCTCGAACGCGATCTGCCCAGACACGACCGTTGCGCGCACGCACGCCGGCAGCTCGTAGCCAAGGAACGGCGTGTTGTGCCCCTGGCTCTTCAGCGCGCGTGGCTCGACGCGCCAATGAGCGTCGCGGTCGAACACGCACAGGTCGGCCGTCCCGCCGGCCTCGATACGGCCAGTAGGCAGCTTCAACACATCAGCGGGCGCGGCCGTAATGCGGTTCAGCGCCTTCGCGAGCGACACGCCCGCTTCGTCCGCCCACTTGAGCGTCAGCGACAGCAGTAACTCCAGCCCCGTCGCGCCCGGCGTCGCCTCGGCGAACGGCAACAGCTTCTCGTCGTCGTCGACGGGCGTGTGGTCCGAGCAGATCGCGTCGATCGTGCCGTCCAGCAGACCCGCGCGAATCGCCTCGCGGTCACGCTGGGAACGCAGCGGCGGATCGAGTCGGAACTGCGCATCGAAATAGCCGATGTCGATATCGATCAGATGCACATGGTTGATCGTGACGTCGCAGGTCACGGGCAGGCCTTCCGCTTTCGCCGCGCGCATGAGCTCAACGCCCGCCGCCGACGACAGATGCGACAGATGCACGCGCGCCCCCGTCACACGCACGAGTTCGAAGATCGTATGCAGCGCGATCGTCTCCGCCGACACCGGCACACCCGACAGACCGAGACGCGACGCGAGCGGACCGCTCGCCGCGACGCCGCCCTTCGCGAGATACGCGTCCTGCGGGCGCAGCCATACCGTGTAACCGTACGTGTTCGCGTACTGCAGCGCGCGCAGCAAGACCTGTGTATCGACGACAGGGGTATCGGCCTGCGAGAAGCCGATGCAACCCGATTCCGTCAGCTCGACCATCTCGGTGATCACCTGCCCTTTGAGGCCGACCGTCAGCGCGCCCAGCGGATACACGTGCGCGCGATTCAGATTCCGCGCGCGGAACTTGAGCATTTCGACGAGGCCCGGCTCGTCGAGCACGGGATCGGTGTCGGGCGGACAGACGAGGCTCGTCACGCCGCCCGCGAGCGCCGCTGCCATCTCCGATTCGAGCGTCGCCTTGTGCTCGAAGCCGGGCTCGCGCAGCCGCGCCGACAGATCGACGAAACCAGGCGCCACGTAAAGGCCCTTCGCGTCGATGGTCCGCGCCGCGTTGAAATCGGCGGGCGCATTGCCGAGCGCGACGATCTTGCCCGCCGCGATGAATACGTCCTGTTGCTGTTCGGTGCCCGCTACCGGATCGATCAGCGTGCCGCCTTGAATATGAATCCTCATGCGCTACCTTTTTTGCCTGCCTGTGCTTTCATGTGCTCAACTCGTGTGCCCGATTCGTGCGCGGATCAGTCGTTGTTGCCCGCGACGATGCCCATCACCGCCATGCGCACCGCGATGCCGAAGGTCACCTGATTGAGAATCACCGACTGCGGCCCGTCCGCCACCTGCGAGTCGATTTCGACGCCGCGATTCATCGGGCCCGGATGCATCACGATCGCATCGGGCTTCGCGAGCGCGAGACGCTCGGGTGTCAACCCCCAGCTCTTGAAGTACTCCTGCGCCGACGGCAGCAACGCGCCGCTCATCCGCTCGTTCTGCAGACGCAGCATGATGATGACGTCGACGTCCTTCAGCCCTTCGTCGAGGTTGTGGAACACGCGCACGCCCATCTGCTCGAGGCCGCCCGGCAGCAGCGTGCGCGGGCCGATCGCGCGCACTTCCGGCACACCGAGCGTGGTGAGCGCGTGAATATCGGAGCGCGCAACGCGCGAATGCAGAATGTCGCCGACGATCGCCACACGCAGATTCGTGAAATCCTTCTTGTAGTGACGGATCGTGTACATGTCGAGCAGGCCCTGCGTCGGGTGCGCATGACGGCCATCGCCCGCGTTGATCACATGCACGTGTGGCGCGCAATGCTCGGCGATCAGGTACGGCGCGCCGCTCGAAGCATGGCGCACGACGAACATATCGGCATGCATCGCCGACAGGTTGTTGATCGTGTCGAGCAGCGACTCGCCCTTGCTCGTCGACGACGCGTTGATGTTCAGATTGATCACATCCGCCGACAACCGCTTCGCGGCGATCTCAAAGGTGGTGCGCGTGCGCGTCGAGTTTTCGAAGAAAAGGTTGAACACCGACTTGCCGCGCAACAGCGGCACCTTCTTCACCTCGCGGTCGGTCACGCTGACGAACTGCTCGGCCGTGTCGAGAATGTGGTTGACGATCGCGCGCGGCAAGCCTTCGATCGTCAGCAGATGCTTCAGCTCGCCGTTCTTTGTGAGCTGCGGATTGCCCTTCAGGAAACCGTAGCGAAAACGGTCCGCTGACGCGGCGTTGTCGGTCGAGACGGTGGAACCTTGGGAAACCGGGTTGGGCGTGTTCATGGTGATCCTGAATCAGACTGGGGACTGCGTGTGCTGCTGGTCGTTACGGCGTTGCGAGACTGAGCGAGCGTTGTGCACGCGCTCAGTCCGCGCGCGGCTCGGTGTGAAATGCGAGGCGATCACCGTCGCGCGACAGCACGAGCGTCGAGTTCGCCGGCACCTCGATCGCGCCGCCGACGAAGCGCGCCGCCACCGGCAACTCACGCCCGCCACGATCGGCAAGCACCGCAAGTTCAACGGACGCGGGACGCCCGTAGTCGTACAGTTCGTTCAGCGCGGCGCGTATGGTGCGGCCCGTGTACAGCACGTCGTCGACGAGCACGATGCGGCGGTTGTCGACTTCGAACGGCAACGAGGTCGGGCTGGCTTGCGTGTGCAAGCCTTTCTTCGCGTAGTCGTCGCGATGCAGCGCGACATTGACGACGCCGAACGTCGTGACGTTCAGGTCTTTGGCGAGACGCTCGGCCAGCCACACGCCGCCGCTATAAATGCCAGCGAGCACCGCGCCGTCGGGACCACCCAGCGCGTCGCCATACGCGGCACGAATCTGTTCGAGCAAGACGCGATACAGCGCCTCGGCGTCAATGGAACTCATCGGAAAGTCCGTCCAGATATTGCTGAAGAATGATGCACGCGGCTTCGGCGTCGAGCATGCCGGCTTGTCTCGTTCCGCTACGAATACCCGCTTCCGCCTCGACCGACGAATAGCGTTCGTCGACCCACGTGACAGGCAGATTGAAGCGCCCGTTCAGCTGATTGCCGAAGCGCTTGGCGAGCTGGGTTCTTTCGTGGGGAGTGCCATCGGGATGCATCGGCAGACCGACGACGAGCGCGTCGGGCTTCCACTCGTCGACCAGCTTGCCGACAGCTTCGAAGCGATATTCTCGATTGCGGTTTTGCAGAACGACGAGAGGACGAGCGCTGCGGGTGAGCGAATTGCCTACTGCAACACCGATACGTTTTTCGCCATAGTCGAACGCAAGCAGCGTCGCTTCACGTCCGGCCACACTGCTCATGCGTGACCCGCTTCGCCGGAGAGCATCGAAGAAGAAATGCCGAGCAGCGCAAGCGCGGCTTCGAAGCGCTCTTCCGCGGGCACATCGAAAACGATTTTCGGATCAGCCTGAACGGTGAGCCAGCCGTTCTTCGAGATTTCGTCTTCCAGTTGGCCGGCGCCCCAGCCTGCATGGCCGAGCGTCAGCAGGAAACGCTGCGGGCCTTTGCCGCTCGCGACGGCTTCGAGCACGTCTTTCGAGGTGGTCATCTCCAGCCCGCCCGGCACCTGCATCGACGACGTATAGGTGCTCTCCGAAGCGTCATGCAGCACGAAGCCGCGCTCGGTTTGCACCGGGCCGCCGAAATACACGGGGACATGCAGCAGGGGCTCGATCTCGAGCTTGAGGTCGATACGATTGAACAGCGCCTGGAGGTCGATATCCGTCGGCCGGTTGATGACGAGGCCGAGCGCGCCGCGCTCGCTGTGATCGCAAAGGTAGACCACCGTTCCTGAAAACGTGGGGTCCGCCATGTTCGGCATGGCGATCAGGAACTGGTTGGTCAGATTGATGCGATCGTTACTCTTGGACATAGGTCGAATTTTAGCAAAGACGGTGCGCGACTGCGGAGCCCGTGCGTTGCGCCAGAATCGTGCGGCGGGCTGTTCGCCGGTCTTTGCGGGCAGGCTGTCTGCAAGCGCGCGGCCGACGAGATCGCAGTCCATGAAACTGCACTCTATCACGCGCTCCGGCCTTGCCGGGAACGACGAGCGTGCGCTATCGCGCAGCGAATGGCATAGCGCCGAGGTCTCGCGCCGGCTCCTGCATCCGGACGGTTCGCTACGCGCCGCCGCCCTGTTCGATCGCGCGAGTGAGCGCGGCCAGAACGTTCGTCGCCGATTGCGGCGCGACGCCCGCCGCGACCTTGTGCAGCATCGCCCGCAGGGCCTCGGCGGCGGCTTCGAGCGAACGCGCGTCGGGCGCTTCGACCACGATGTGCGCGCGCACGGCAGGTGTGGACACGCCGGCGTGCGCGCGGCGGCGCCACGCGAGACCCAGCGCGTCGGCGAGCAGCGCGACCTGGCCGAGCCCGAGCGCCGACGCAGCCGCGCCCAGACGGTATGCCGCATCGCCCGCTTGTAGCGCGGCGCTGGGGTCAGCTTTCTGCGGATTGTCGGCGGCGCGCGCGTAGTCGGTGAGCGCGGAAATCGCGGCGTCGGCGGTTTGCAAAAAGTCTTCGTACGCGTTGGCATTGACCGTCAGCACGCCGAGTTCGCGCGTCATCGCGACGTGCGCCGCCAGCGTCTCGGCCTGGTGCGCGCCCGCTTCCCACAACGCTTCCGATGCCTGCGTGCCCGCGATATGCCAGTCGACCGTCAGGCCGTAGTCGCGCAGCAACTCGACATGCTCCGTATCTTCTGCGGCCGCGCCGAATAGCGCGTAATCGCGCCATAAGAGCGCGAGCGTCGCGCGCACGAGCGAGCGCGGCGCGAGGGGAATGCCGCGCTCTTCATCGGCGAGTGCCATGTTGCAGCGCGCATAGAAACGCCGCGTGTCGACGTCTTCGACGGAGTGGCCACTCGCGCGCAACGCACGCGAACACGCCAACGCGAGACGCCAGAAATCATAGGGATCGGGGCCGGACAGATCGACGAGGCATGCATCGAGATCGTCGAGCGCGGCATTGACTGCACCCGCCACCGCGCTCGTGCTGACATGGCCCTTCGAGCGCAGCACGGGCAGCAGTGCCTGCTCGTAGCGAGCCCGCAGATGCGCCAGCCGCGCAGCCGACTGCGAGCGCAACGAAACGGGCGGAACGGGCCGGCCAGCGAGCGCGATGTCTTCGAACGTGATGCTGTAGCCGGGGGTGTGCTGCGCGATATGCGTGCTGAGGGCGCGGTAATGCGCGAAAAGCGAAGCCGAGCAGCCAAGCTCGCGTAGATTGCGCCGCTCGAGCGCCGCGCGGAAGGCGCGCAGCGCGGCGCCGAACGTGGCGCGCGCGGCAGCCTCTTCCGCCAGCCCGCTTGCGGCCATCGGCGAGACGAGCAGCAAGGCATCGGTGAAACGGTGCGCGGCGAGCCAGCCTGCGTCGCGCAACGCGCGACCAGCGATCAGCAGTTGCGCGGTCATGTCGCGGCGCTGTTCGAACGCGTCGAGCGCGTCGGCAATGGCCTGTTCCGCGGGGCGGACGGCGCCGCCGCGGGGATTCGGTAAAGCGTCGAGCGTATCGGGCGATGCGGATCGAAGGGTCATGAGCAGGCTGCATGAACGCCGGCGTGGTCAGGCGGCATCGATACTGCGCCACCGGAACTGCCGGTATGGCGAAAGTAGTGCAATTGCCGGGCCACCGACCGCATAGCCCCGAAACGGTGTCGCTTTCTCTGTTACGACGTGACGCACAACGCACCGCTCAAGCCGCAACATCGCGATGCCGACAGCGTCACGCTCACGAAGACCACTGTGATAAACCGCAAGCTCAGCGCTGCAACAAGTTATCTTGCGACAGCGCGTGCGCGCCGATGTTCCATCGCGCGCGCAATCGATTCATTTCGAATCGGTCGACCTTGCGTGGCGGGCAAGGATAGCCCGCCGCCGGCAAGGTGGATCGATCAGATCTGCACCATCTCGAAGTCTTCCTTGCGCGCGCCGCACTCGGGACAGGTCCAATTGATGGGAACATCTTCCCAGCGCGTGCCCGGCGCGATTCCTTCCTCTGGCAGACCGGCTTCTTCATCGTAAATCCAGCCGCAGATCAGGCACATCCAGCTCTTATATTCCATTCTTGAGTCGCGTCGAAAAGTCCGGGGAAACGGGAGCCATGATGGTACCGTGTTGCCGCCCCGATGCCTAGCGGATGCGGGGTCCGAGCGGTCGTCCGCGACACTTTGAGGCGTTATGTGTGACCGGACCCGCCCGCAGATGCGAAAAAATGCCCCGCGCGCGTATAAGGCCGCATAATTGAGCCGTCTGTGTGGGCCTTGGCGGGCGCGTCGCGCGCCGTTTATGGCCCACGAACATTTCGCTCATCGACTACAAAAATTTCATGGCCAGCAACACCCCTCCGATCGTTCTCACCTTCGGCCTGTCCGACCCGACGGGCGGCGCCGGATTGCAAGCCGACCTGATGACGCTTGCCAGCATGGGTTGCCACGGCGTGTCCGTGCTGACCGGCTACACGGTGCGCGACTCGGCGAGCTGCGACGAAGTCACCGGGCTCGACCCGGAAGCCGTCGCGACCCAGGCGAGGATGCTGCTAGAGGACATGCCGATCGCCGCCTTCAAGGTCGGCGCCGCCACGCGTGCGGAAGTGGTCAGCGCGATCGCCGAAGTGGTCGCCGATTACGACGATATTCCGCTCATCCTCGCGCCTGACTTCACGCTCGACGACGAGCACGTGCTCGCCGCCGACGAGTTGCGTGAAGCCATTGCCGATCTGCTCGCGCCGCAAACCACGCTGCTCGTCGCGGACACGACTGCCCTGCTCGCGCTCGCGCAGCCGGACGGCGACGCCGAGGCCCCGTCGCTCGACGCTGCAATCTCACATCTGCTGGCGCAAGGTTGCGAATACATCCTGTCGACGGAAACGGGCACGCATCGGCTCGTCAACACGCTGTTCAGCGAAGACGGCCAGTTGCGGCAGGACATGTGGGACCGTGGACAGCAGCGGATCATGGGCATCACCGATACGCTCGGCGCAGCGATTGCCGCGCTGCTGGCTAACGGCCAGGAACCGGCCGAGGCGGTCCGCGAAGCGCAGGAGTATCTGTTCCAGGCGATGCAGGCGGCGTTCCGGCCGGGGATGGGGGCGTATCTTCCAGATCGTTTCTTCTGGGCGAGAAGCAGCGATGATGAGGTACCGCTGGGTGGCGGGTCGGATGCGACGCCGGGTGAGGCGCGGCATTGAGCCGCCGGCGCGCAGCCTGAGGTGGCGGATGCCACCGGTTGTGCGCCCCAATACGTCTGACGATTAGACGCACGAGTTTGGCGCATTCAATTTAACGCGCATAAAAAAAACCCGCATCTCTGCGGGTTTTTCTTTTGGCACGAGAAGCGCGCCTCTCAGCGCGCCTCCCACATGCATTCCGGTTACCCGGAAATTACATGTCCATGCCCATGCCGCCCATGCCGCCGGGCATGCCGCCAGGCATCGGTGCATCTTCCTTCGGCAGTTCGCAGACAGCTGCGTCCGTCGTCAGCAGCAGGCCAGCAACCGAAGCTGCGTTCTGCAGTGCCGTACGCGTCACCTTCGTCGGGTCGACGACACCGGCTTCCACCAGGTCACCGTACTCGCCCGTTGCTGCGTTGTAGCCGTAGTTGCCCTTGCCTGCTGCAACTGCTGCCACCACGACGCTGGCTTCTTCGCCGCCGTTCGTGACGATCTGGCGCAGCGGCTCTTCCATTGCGCGCAGAACGATCTTGATACCTGCGTCCTGGTCAGCGTTGTCGCCCTTGACGCCAGCGATTGCGCTGCGTGCGCGGATCAGCGCGACACCGCCGCCAGCCACGATGCCTTCTTCCACAGCTGCGCGCGTTGCGTGCAGTGCGTCTTCGACACGTGCCTTCTTTTCCTTCATTTCGACTTCGGTCGCTGCGCCAACCTTGATCACTGCCACGCCGCCTGCCAGCTTGGCAACGCGCTCTTGCAGCTTTTCACGGTCGTAGTCCGACGTCGCTTCTTCGATTTGCGTGCGCACTTGCTTCACGCGCGCTTCGATGCTTGCTGCTTCGCCAGCGCCGTCGATGATCGTCGTGTTTTCCTTGCCCACTTCGATACGCTTCGCTTGACCGAGTTCGTTCAGCGTTGCCTTTTCGAGCGTCAGGCCGGTTTCTTCAGCGATGACCTGACCACCCGTCAGGATCGCGATGTCTTCCAGCATCGCCTTGCGACGGTCGCCGAAGCCCGGAGCCTTGACAGCCACCGTCTTCAGGATGCCGCGGATGTTGTTGACGACCAGCGTAGCCAGCGCTTCGCCTTCGACGTCTTCAGCGATGATCAGCAGCGGACGGCCAGCCTTTGCGACTTGCTCGAGAACCGGCAGCAGATCACGGATGTTCGACACCTTCTTGTCGTGCAGCAGCACGAACGGGTTGTCCAGAACGGCGACTTGCTTGTCCGGGTTGTTGATGAAGTACGGCGACAGGTAGCCGCGGTCGAATTGCATACCTTCGACCACGTCCAGCTCGTCTTGCAGCGACTTGCCGTCTTCAACGGTGATGACGCCTTCCTTGCCGACCTTGTCCATCGCTTCAGCGATGCGATCGCCGATCGACGTGTCGCTGTTCGCCGAGATCGCGCCAACTTGTGCGATTTCCTTGTTGGTCGTGCAGGGCTTGCTGATCTTGCGCAGTTCTTCGATAGCTGCTGCGACTGCACGGTCGATACCGCGCTTCAGGTCCATCGGGTTCATGCCCGATGCAACGTACTTCATGCCTTCGCGAACGATCGACTGGGCCAGAACCGTCGCCGTCGTCGTACCGTCACCGGCGTTGTCGCTGGTCTTGGAAGCGACTTCCTTGACCATTTGCGCGCCCATGTTCTGGAGCTTGTCCTTCAGCTCGATTTCCTTCGCGACGGACACACCGTCCTTCGTGACCGTCGGGCCGCCGAAGCTGCGTTCGAGAACAACGTTACGGCCCTTCGGACCCAGCGTGACCTTCACTGCATTGGCGAGAATGTTCACGCCTTCAACCATCTTGGCACGGGCGGAATCGCCGAACACGACGTCTTTAGCTGCCATCTTCTAACTCCTTGAATTCTTGAGAATGAACCGGGACAAGTGATTACTTGTTGACAACGGCCATGATGTCTTCTTCGCGCATCACCAGCAGTTCGTTGCCGTCGACCTTGACGGTCTGGCCTGCGTACTTGCCGAACAGGACGCGGTCGCCGACCTTGACGTCGAGCGCGATCAGGCCGCCCTTGTCGTCACGCTTGCCCGGGCCGACAGCCAGGATTTCGCCTTGATCCGGCTTTTCTGCTGCGGCTTCGGGGATCACGATGCCCGACGCGGTCTTGGTTTCCTGATCCAGACGCTTGACGATCACGCGATCATGCAAAGGACGAAGGTTCATGGATAGATCCTCTCTTGATTGGGACTGAAGAACGCTGAGGTATGCCGGCTGGCGCCGCCAACCAGCGGAGCTGTTAGCACTCTCGTGCGGTGAGTGCTAATTATATGGACGAGGGATTACAAATTCAAGAAGAGACGGATGATAGCGCCCCCGCATCGGTCGGCGCAGTTTCGATCCGACTGAAGAAAAGTCGGCGGATTGAAAATAGTCTATCAAAAACAATGGCTTATGAATTCTCCGCAGATGGCGCGATAAGCCATGAAAACTTCCGGATGCAGTCCCACCCTGAAACTGGCGGCTTCTAGGTGAAATCCCGTAACCGCCATTCGTACGCCGCCTGACCAAACTTCGCCCCTGATCCGGCCCCATCACGCTGGCGCCGCAGCCTGTGTTTTTGCGTCTCGAACTTTATCAACTGTCCACAGAAACACCGTGCAAATCAGCCAGGAACCGGCCGGCCGAAAAGCGCTGCATCCGGCATCCGAATACTGTGCGATGACGCACAGGTACATCGGACCGCAGTCGATAAGATCGTCCCGAAATCGTAGCTATCCGAACTAAACGGACGGAGAACGCAAAGTCCGTTTGCGGCTTTCATACGAACGTCACACATCGTCACGATTCGGCTCGGAACCCTGTTTCCCGATGGAACCGGACACAGCCATTAGAGGTTGAATGATGACCAACGCCATCCATGCCGTCCGTCAGTTTCAGCCTTTCCTGGAGTACCTCCAGGAAGGCAAGCAAAGCCGCACGCAGAATCCGCACGTCGAAAAAGCCCATCTGATGACGATCGAGCCGTCGAGTCACGTCGTGATTTCGCGGGAAGGACGGCAGAGACTGGCGGCCGAGCGGCAGACAGAGCAGCAGTTCGATTGGGAAATTTAGGTTTGACTGCGCCGCGGCTGTGCGTCGCCGACCTCACGTACTCGCAAGGCACCGACGCACAGAACGAACGTGGAGCGCAGATCACCTGCGTCCACGCGACACAATTACTTCGTGGTCACCGATACAGCGGGCGAAAGGCTTCCCCCGTCCGAGGCGCGCATGGCGCTCGTCTGCGCATCGCCGCCATCGCGGGCCGGCGCCACCCAGGCGGCAGGCGCCGCGTTGTTCGCTGACGGACGGGCACTGTCCGTCGGCGTGCCCGGCGGCAATGGCGGGAGCGTCGGCAAGCCAGTCGGCAATCTCGTCGGCGCACTGTTGGCAACGACGGGCGGCGGTTTGCGCGGCGCCGGCGCAGCCTTCTCGCCTAGCGGCTTCCATCCTGTCGAAAGGATCGCCCGCTGAAGCAGAGCCTGAGCCTCGACGCTGCCGACATCGATCGCGAGCGCCTGGTTGGAGAGCTTGAATACACAGCTCCATATCTTGTCGTTCGCACAGCTGTTCGCCACGCCTATCGCAACGTCACGCCGGTTCTCCCGATCCTTGACTTCGGTTTGCATCCGCAATGCGTCAGCGTTGCTGGGCGCCAGCAACAACGCATCCGACACTGCCGATTTCGCTTGTGTCAGGTCGTTCCGCTCGAGACTTGTGCGTGCGTCGCTGAGCGCATCGGATATCCCCCGATGCAACTGCGCGCCGCCCGGCGCGCGCGATACGACAGGTTGCGCGATCCTGTTGACGGCGGGCTGGCCCGTGGCGGCCATCGAGGGCGCATCGTCCTTTGGAGGCGGCATGTACTGAGGCATCGGGCGGCTCGAAGTGTCCGCAACTGTCGACAGATCGCCGCTATCGCTGTTCCGTGTATGGCCATGACCTAGCCAGAGATAGCCCGCCACACCAAGCAGGAGCAGACCAGCCAAAGGTATCGCGCCCCTGGTGACGACCCAGCGGCGGATTGCCTGCGGCAGAGAGGGCGGCACGATGTCCGGCGAAAAGTCCGGATCTCCCGCCCCTTGCCAGACGACGTTCGGCGCGGCACATTCGGTCGGCTCGTCGGCGATCGGGGCTGGGTATCGGGTTTCGGACTGGACGGCTCTCAACTGCGCTTGAGCACGCTTCGGCCGATCGGCCTCCAGCGGGCGGCTAACGCCGCAGTAGGGGCAGAAATTGACATACTGATACAGCACGCCGCCACAAGTGCTGCAGGGCGTCGGAAACCTGACGGCGGGCGTGGTCGTTTCGGCAGACATGCTTGAACCCCAACCAAATGTGCGCGATGCCATGTCGTCAGACTCGGCGTCAATCTGACGACAGACGACAGAGTCAGCGGAACCCGCCATCCCCTTTTCGCGGAGAAGCGGAGAGCCCGGCCGCAGGGCCGGTAACTGCGCAACAGAGTGCTTTATCGCACGTCGCATCAGGCGACGGTGTTAGCTATCGCACATACGTTACGAACTTATAGAAGAGAACGATTTTCTCCTCTGACTTTTCATGGACGTATGAGGCGTGCGGCGCTTTGCACATGAAACAGCGAAGGCAGGCGAATGAAAAACCGTCGACAAAAAAATGGCGACCTTCCGGTCAGAGAAGGTCGCCATGCTGCGCAAACATCGATCAGTCGGCAACGGCGCGATGCACAAGCATCAGCGTTACCGGAGAGAACAGAGACTACGACAAGGCATCAAACCCCACTATCCACCCGCACGCCCGCGCGAATCGGCTCGACAACCACATGGCTCTCCTTCGGCAGCGCCCATTCCAGCCACCGCGCGCGATGCAGCACCACGAGTCCGAACGCAAGCGCCGCCAGCACGCCGAACGTCGCGAAGCCCATCTGATAGCTGCCCGTGCCTTCCTTCGCAATGCCCATAATGACAGGCAGATAAAACCCGCCGATACCGCCCGCCGCACCGACGATCCCCGACATCAGGCCCGTCTTGCCCTTCCAGCGCTGCGGCACCAGTTGGAACGTCGCACCGTTGCCCAACCCGAAGCACACGTACATCGCGATCAACAAGGCAATGCCAGCCGACATCGGCGGCATCCACGCCGCAAACAGGAAGTCGCACAGGGAAATCGCCGCAAGCAGAATCACCAGCGCGCGCACACCCGAAATGCGATCGGCGACCAGACCACCGACAGGACGCACCAGCGCACCGATACAAGCCAACAGCGACATGAAGAGACCCGCTTCGAGACGCGGCATCTGATACAGCGAAATCAGCAGCGTCGTCACATACGACGACATGCCGACAAAACCACCAAACGTAATGCTGTAGACCAGCATCACAACCCACGTATCGCCCTCGACGAGCACGCTGCGATAGTGCTTCGGCAGCACCGCAATCGCGAGCAGCGCACCGAGCACGGGCAGCAGCAGCACGCCCGTCTTGCCCGCACCGAACACGCCCGCATGCACGGCGACCACCAGCGCGACGAGACCCACCAGCGTCACGATGAAGCTGCGCATCGCCTGCACGCCGCTGCCCGACTTCTGTCCAAGGTCCTTCGCCCAGAAGAACAGCGCGATAGCGGCAAGACCCAGCAGCGGCAGCGCGGCGCCCGCAGCTTTCGCCCAGCCGAACTGATCGGCGAGCGCGGGGAACATAAAACCGTCGAGCACCGCACCGATGTTGCCCGCAGCCGCCAGTCCGAGCACGAGGCCCTGCACTTTCGGCGGATAGTTGCTGCCCGCCATCGGCAGCGCAACGGCAAAGCTCGCGCCACCTACACCGAGAAACACGCCAAGCACCAACAGCAGCGTGTACGACGGCGTGCCCGGCATCAGCAGCAGCACGACGGAAGGAATCGCCGACAGCGCGATGCCCATCAGCGCGACGCGCCGTCCGTCGCAAGCCTGATAGAGATTGCCAAGCGTCACACGCAGGATCGCCGCGCCGAGCACGGGCACCGCGACGAGGAAGCCCAGTTCGGCAGGCGACATCGTGATGCTTTTGTTGATGAACGGCGCGAGCGGCCCGAACATGACCCAGACGGTGAAGCCGGTATCGAAGTAGAGGAAGCACGCAAGTAGCGCGCGCCAGTTACCGCTCGCAAGCGATTTCAGCAGGTTTTTCATGGGTCTCTCTCATTGAACGAAAGCAGGGCTGATGCGTGAAGTCGAGCAAAGAACTAGGGGAAAGCACGTTCGGTTGCGCGTGGCCGCGCGGACTGCGCGACGTGATGCGCCGGTTTGCCGGCAGCACCGCGCCGCGACGATGCGTCGTCGGCGTCCCGATCGACGACGCTGTAAATCAGCGTGTCCATTTCCTTGATGATGTCGGCGAGCACCGTCGTGATGACGGCGAACTCGCGGCCGTACGAACCCGCGCGCGCCGCCGAGATGCGCGCGTTCAACGCGACGATGTTCGCCTGCATCGAAATGCTCGACAGCTGTTCCGCGATCGCGGCCTGACGGCGCTGCGTCGCCGCCTCGATGCCGCGCATCTCGTTCTGATACGCGAGCGTGATCTCCTGGAGCAGTTCGAGCAGCGGCGTCGCTTGCGCGACGAGGGCATCGACGTGTTCGCGCGCCGCGTCGTCGCCCGCTTCCACGCGGGCAACCGTCTCATCCGTCAACGCGATGAAACGCTGCACGCGCTCGTCCGCCTTGCGCGTGCCGTAATAGAGCTGCTGCAAGGCTTCCGAAAACACGCCGGGCAAATGGTCGTTGCCATTCACGAGCACGCAATGCGTCGCTGCGAACGTTGCGAGACATTCGCGCGTGATGGCAAGCGCATTCATATCGCCGTGCGATGCGAGCAACACATGCAGCACGATGCGTTGCGAAAGCATCCGCTGACGGCCCGACAGATTGATCAGTTCGCCGATCGTCTGTCCGGACACTTCAGTGCGTTGTGTGGTGATCTGCTCGTTCGTCATGCTGGATCGCGTCGAAGCGCTTTTCGGTTGCGCAAAAAAAAACGTCCCGAAGCGCACGCGCGCCGCCCGATCGCATGGATCGAACGCTCCTCGCACGTTGCGCTTCGGGACGCCGTTGCCCCATCGGTCCGCCCGCATCGCGAGCGTCCCTCAAAAAACCGGAATTCGTTGCAGCCGCCATTGGCTACGCGGCGGATAACGCAATAGGTATGCCATCGGCCCGTTTTCGGCCGATGCATGCGTGTCGAAAGGAACGTGACGGCGCGCTTGCGAAGCGCGCAATCGCTTGCTGGGCGGGGCAAGCGGGCATTCCTCCACTTGTCGCGCAGCGACGCTTGCCGCGTCGTCCCACCAATGAAAAAGCGCCCTTCTCAGGGCGCTTGCACGCGCCTCAACGAAGCGCGCCGATGCTGTGCCGTGGTGCAGCGCACCACCGCCGTGCGCTCCGCGCTAGCGTCGGTCGGACCCCGAGACCACGTCGATCCACACCGCGAGCACGAGAATCCCGCCCTTCACGATCATCTGCCAGTACGAGTCGACATCGAGCATCGACATGCCGTTGTCGAGGCTGGCCATCACGAGCGCGCCGATCAGCGCGCCATACACGGTGCCCGAGCCGCCGCGCATCGACGTGCCGCCGATAAAGCACGCCGCAATCGCATCGAGTTCGCCCATCGATCCCGCCGACGGCGAGCCTGCCGCGAGCCGCGCCGTATTGATGAGGCCGCCGAACGCGCACATCAGCCCCATCAGCGCGAAGATCGCGAGCTTCACGCGGTTCGTGTTGACACCCGACAGTCGCGTCGCCTCGAGATTCGAGCCGACCGCATAGATGCGCCGCCCGAATACCGTTTGCGTCGCGATGTACGTGAAGATGCCCAGCAGCGCGAGCAACAGCAACACAGGCACGGGAATGCCGCCGTACCGGTTGAGCGTCGCGACGAACGCAAGCAGGATCAGCCCCGTCGCGACGATTTTCACGCCGTCCTGCCACAGCGGCACGACGCTCAGGTTGTAATGCTGGCGCTTCTGCCGCTGCCGCACGGTCAGTGCGGCGAGCAGCACGAACAGCACGACGGCGAGCGTGTCGCCCGCAATGCGCGGCAAGTAGCCCTGTCCGATGAAGACGAAGTCGTCGGACACGGGCGCGATGGTCGAGCCGCCCGTCACGCCGAGCAGCACGCCCCGATAAGCAAGCATGCCGCCCAACCCGACGATGAACGACGGCACACGCAGATACGTGGACCACCAGCCGTTGAAGAGACCGATCGCGACACCGAGCAGCATCACGACGGGCAACGTCGCCGCGAGCGGCCAGTGATACGTCACGTTGAGTATCGCCCCGACGCCGCCGAGCAGCCCGAGCAACGAACCGACGGACAGATCGATCTCACCCGAGATGATGACGAACACCATCCCGCACGCGAGCATGCCCGTGATCGACATCTGCCGCAGCAGGTTCGACAGATTGCGCGGCGTGACGAACGCGCCTTCCGTGAGGAACGAAAAGAACGCCCAGATGACGGCGACGGCAAGCAGCAACGCGAGCAGTTTGTAGCGCGTGAACAGTTGCTTGATACGCTGCCCCGATGCGAGCGATGCGCCGTGTTTTGCGTGGCTATCGGAAGAAGTGAGATCAGGAGTCATGCGACGCTCGCCAGTTGAGTGGGGCCTTTGCCTTTCGTGTCCGCGTCTTTCGCGTTGGTCGCGATGGCGGCCGTGAGAATGTGTTCCTGCGTCAGACCGTCATTCACAAAGTCGCCGCGCAACTCGCCTTCGCCGATCACGAGCACGCGATCGCTCACGCCGAGCACTTCCGTCAATTCCGACGACACCATGATGATCGACACGCCGCGCTTCGCGAGCGCGAACATCAGCTTGTAGATTTCGAATTTCGCGCCAACATCGACGCCGCGCGTCGGCTCGTCGAGAATCAGCACGGAAGGGTTGGTCAGCAGCATGCGCGTAAGCACCGCCTTCTGCTGGTTGCCGCCCGACAGACTCGCAATCGACAGCATCGGCGACGCCGCGCGCACGGACAGGCGCTTCATCTCTGAGTTGATCGTGTCGAGTTCAGATGCGGTATCGATGCGCCCGCCTTTCGCAAAGCGCTGCAGCACCGCGAGCGTGATGTTGTGACCGACGCCGAGTTGCGGCACGATGCCGTGACGCTTGCGGTCCTCCGGCACCATCGCGATGCCAGCGGTGATTGCATCGGCGGGCGCGCGGATTTTCAGGCGCTTGCCGTCCATCCACACTTCGGCTTCGCTCATGCCCGGATAGGCGCCGAAGATCGCCTGCATCAACTCCGTGCGCCCCGCCCCGACCAGCCCTGCGACGCCGAGTATTTCGCCCTTGCGCAACGCAAACGACACATCGTCGACACGCTTGCGGTTCGTATTCGTCACGTCATAGCATGTGACGTTGCGCGCCTCGAAGATCACGTCGCCGATTTCATGCGGCTCGCGCGGAAAGAGATTGGTAATCTCGCGCCCGACCATCATCGCGATGATGCGATCGGTGGTGAGCTGCTTCATCGGCTGCGTGCCGACGTGCTTGCCGTCGCGTATCACGGTGATCGTGTCGCACACGGCTTCCACTTCATCGAGCTTGTGCGAGATGTACACACACGCGACGCCGCGCTTCTTCAGATCGCGCACGATATCGAGCAGGATCTTCGTTTCCGCTGCCGTCAGCGACGAAGAAGGTTCGTCGAGTATCAGCAGACGCGCCTGCTTGTTGAGCGCCTTGGCGATTTCGATCAGTTGCTGATGCCCGCCGCCGTAGTTCATCACCGGCTGCGCGACGTTGATGCCCGTGATGTTCAGTTCGCGCAAGAGTTCGTCGGCGCGCTGATACATCGCCGCGTAATTCATGCGGCCGCCGGGCAGCGTGATTTCGTTGCCGAGGAAAATGTTCTCGGCCACCGACAATTGCGGCACCAGCATCAGTTCCTGATGGATGATGACGATGCCTGCGCGTTCGGTATCGCGGATGTTCTGCGCGATGAGCGGCTTGCCGTCCCAAAGGATTTCGCCGGACCAGTCGCCATGCGGATAGACGCCGGAGACGATCTTCATCAGCGTCGATTTGCCTGCGCCGTTTTCGCCGCACAGTCCGACGCATTCGCCGGGCGCGACGACCAGATCGATGCCGTCGAGCGCCTTCACCCCGGCAAACGATTTGGCGATGCCGCGCAATTCCAGAAGCGCTTGTGCCATGCGTAATGTCCTGGATGGATGAAAGATGCGCGGGCGCTTCTGTCTGTAACGATCAGAAGCGCCCGCGCCCGCTATCAGTTGCCAGCCAGTTGCGCCTGCGTGTAGAAGCCGTCCTTGATCACGACATCGACATTGCTCTTCGTGAGCAGTGTGGGTTGCAGCAGCACGGTGTCGACCTGCTTCTTGCCGTTATCGTACTTCGCGTTGTACGCGGGCTTGTCACCCTTCGCGAGATCGACGGCGAGCTTGGCCGCTTCGCCTGCGATGAGCTTGAGCGGCTTATACACCGTCATCGTCTGCGTGCCCGCGACCACGCGCTTCACCGCCGCAAGGTCCGCATCCTGGCCGGACACGGGCACCTTGCCTGCCATCTTCTGCGCGGCGAGCGCCTGAATTGCGCCGCCTGCCGTGCCGTCGTTCGACGCCACGATCGCATCGATCTTGTTGTTGTTCGCGGTCAGCGCATCTTCCGTGATGCGCAGCGCCGTCGCCGCGCTCCATTCCGGCACCCACTGCTGGCCGACGATCTTCACGTCGCCGCGATCGATGGCGGGCTTGAGTACCTTGAGTTGCCCTTCGCGCAGCATCTTCGCGTTGTTGTCGGTCGGTGCGCCGCCGAGCAGGAAGTAATTGCCCTTGGGCTGCGCGTTGAACACGCCTTGTGCCTGGAGTTCGCCGACCTTTTCGTTGTCGAACGAGATATAGGCATCGACGTCGGCATCGAGAATCAGCCGGTCATACGACACGACCTTGATGCCTGCCTTGTGCGCTTCGGCGACGACATTGCCCAAGGTCTTCGAATTGAACGGCACGATCACGATCACGTCGACGCCGCGCGAGATCAGGTTCTCGATCTGCGAGATTTGCCGCGCTTCGCTCGCGTCGGCGGATTGCACGGAGACTTTCGCGCCGAGCTTCGTCGCTGCAGCAACGAAATAGTCACGATCGCGCGACCAGCGTTCGACACGCAGATCGTCGATACAGAAACCGATTTCTGGCTTGTCCTTGCTCGCGTGCGCGAGCGGCGCAATCATCGTCAGGCCGGTGGCCATTACGGCGCAAACGAGGGAACTCAATACGGAACGACGCATTGCAGATTTCATGTCTCACTCCATTTAGGGTTGCGTGCAGTTTCGAATGCGAGAGAGTCGAACCGCCGTCTTAACCTCAGGGTGCGCTGCGAATACCTGTTCGCTAGCGTCAATTTTGAAAGCTGCCCCATTTTGTTCGCACGACAGCGTGTGCCGTGCGCGCCGGCGGGGCAATTGCGAAATCTACCGGCGCTGCTAACGTTTTTTCGTGCCGTTGCCTTGTCTATTTAGCGGCTGAGTAGATTGCCTGATTGACGATGTTCTCGAGACGCTCCTGCTGTCCGCTGACATGACGTGGCGCAATGTTTCGCTGCACTGCATCGCTTGCCAGCGATTCGAGCGTATAGCCGCCCGCCAGCACCTTGCGTCCGAAATCGCTGTCCCAGCCCGCATAGCGCTGCTGTTTGAAGGCGCCCAGTCTGTCGTTCTCGACGAGATGCGCGGCACGCTCCAGCGCGACGGCGATCACATCGATTGCGCCGATATGGCCGTGCACCAGGTCTTCGGGATCGATACTCTGGCGGCGGACCTTTGCATCGAAGTTCATGCCGCCCGTCGAGAACCCGCCGTTGCGCAGGATTTCGTAGAACGCGAGCGTGAGTTCTTCGACACTATTTGGGAACTGGTCCGTATCCCAGCCGTTCTGCGCGTCGCCGCGATTTGCGTCGATACTGCCGAATATGCCGAGCGCGAATGCATTGGCGATTTCGTGATGAAACGAATGTCCGGCGAGCGTTGCATGATTCGCTTCGATGTTCACGCGGATTTCATTCTGCAAGCCGAATTGCGTCAGAAAGCCATGAACCGTCGCGACGTCGTAGTCGTATTGATGCTTGGTCGGCTCTTGCGGTTTCGGCTCGATCAGCAGCGCGCCTTTGAAGCCCAACTTGTGCTTGTGTTCGACGACCATGCTCATGAAGCGGCCAAGCTGTTCGCGCTCGCGCTTCAGGTCGGTGTTGAGCAGAGTTTCGTACCCTTCGCGGCCACCCCACAGCACGTAGTTTTCGCCTTTCAGGCGCTGCGTGGCTTCCAGTGCGTTCAATACCTGGGTTGCGGCAAACGCGAAGACATCGGGATTCGGGTTGGTTGCTGCGCCTGCTGCATAGCGTGGATGCGAGAAGAGGTTCGCTGTGCCCCACAGCAGCTTGATGCCCGTCTGCTCCTGCTTGCGCGCGAGGACGTCGGTCATCGTCTTGAAGTTGTTCACGTAGCTTTTGATGCTGTCGCCTTCGGGCGCGACGTCGGCGTCATGGAACGTATAGAACGGGGTGCCGAGTTTCTGGAACAGTTCGAATGCGTGATCGGCTTTGGCGTGGGCCATTTCCAGGGCGTCACCCGAACGATGCCACGGACGCTCGAAGGTGCCCGATCCGAACATGTCCGCGCCAGGCCACACGAATGTATGCCAGTAGCAGACCGCCAGGCGCAGATGGTCTTCCATTCGCTTGCCGAGTACAAGCTTGTCCTTGTCGTAGTGGCGATAGGCGAACGGGTTCTCCGTGTGCGGGCCCTCGTAGCGCACGGCGGGCAAATGTTCGAAGTAGGACATGCGCGTCTCCTGGAGTGTCGTAGTGATGTGACGTCATGCTGACGCGGGCTCGTTGTCGCGGCAATTGCGAAATTCGCCAGCGAGGGTGGTGATTCTTGGTAGTGGCTGGCGAAGGGAAATGGAGGCGCATAGAATTGGCGCGATGGGGTTGGGGTTGGTTTTTGGGTTGGTGTGCCAGGGTTTTTACTGGCATCCGCGTTTTGCTTCCGGTTTGCTAGCGTTGCCCCTGTGCGGGGCGGCACCTACTTTTCTTTGCCGCCGCAAAGAAAAGTAGGCAAAAGAAAGCGGCTCACACCGCCAGCACGTATTCTTAT
>JGI25160J50197_1000111_pt1 | contig 77225 bp, 72 predicted proteins | sample AraplaMF_Cvi_mMS_FD_50197 | JGI IMG/M metagenome (IMG submission 50197)
CATCGCCTCAAGTGATTTCGGATGTAGACGCAATCATGATCGGGAGTTCGGGACGACCGATGGGTCAGTTCTCGCTGCAGTCGGACGAGTACCTGCGGCCAGTTGCGGCCGTGCGCCCATCACACAAAGCTGTCACTCAAACGGCAGGTCTACGTCCGAAACCTGCCCGATATCCGGGACGGACATCCCGGCCTTTGGCGACAAAGGGGCAGTCTGTGTTCTATGTCAGCCCCGCGCTCTGCGGCGAACTGTCAGCATCCTTTTTCAGCTCTGCGCCCCGTGGCAGTGATACTGAAAAGGTCGTCTCCGTTTCGCTGGACCGCGTTTCGATAGCCCCGCGATGGGCCTTGGCGATCTCGCTTGCGATATACAACCCCAGTCCGAGATTACCGATCCGCTCATCTTCACCCTGACGATCCGGTCCGCGCGTCAGGGGATTGAAGATGCTGGCCAGCGTCGTGGTTCCGATCCCCGCCCCGCGATTGCTGACATTAATGTGGACATGCGTGAGGTCGCCAGTCACCGTTACCCGCACAGGCGCGTCCTGTGCACCATATTTGATCGCATTGAGAACGAGATTGCCGAGCAATTGCTGCAGACGCGGACCATCCCAATCTCCCTGCGAGTCGCCACTGATCTCCAGGTCAATCTGCCTGTCGGGATGAATGGCGCGTAACTCATCCACCTCATCAGCAAGCACAGCCGCCAGATCGATATTCGTCGGCACGACGTTGATGCCAAGGCCCAGTCGGGTCCGGTTAAATTCGGTGAGGTCGTTGAGTAACGACTGCATCCGGGCTCCGCTACGTATCAGGCGGCCTGCGGCCTTTGATCTCGCGGCTGACAGCATCAGTAAGCTGTCCGACGCTGATTTCCCTGCCTGGTTGGGCTGGCAAAAGGTGGAAGAGTCGGACGGCGTGTTCGCCGACGACGGTGTCTGCGATATACCAAGCCTGCGCACTTTGCCTGGCTCCGCAGTCAAGGCCGACGACACCGGTGACGCAGCGAAGCAGGACTTCGCGGCTTTCGTCGCAGCGCCCGAGAATGCATCACTGCGCGAACGGTTGCAACATCTTGTATGCCGCTTCCCTACGGAATCGGACGGTGCTAACAACGAACAACGCTAAGCGCCTGAAGCAGAAGGACGGGCTTGGCCCCGGCGTCGATGGACCGTTCTATGGCAAGGATGACGATTGCAACCGTCAACTCGCGTTTTTCCGTCAACTTCAATTCTTATCGCAAACTTCCGATTGGGCCAGCACCGGACAGCGGCGGCTTTTACTGGGTGTCGAAGTCTCACGATCACGCATATGACATTAACAGCGTCTGCGATTGCGGCATCACGGATGCAAACCATTGGGCGCGTATCGGTGCTCGTCAACGGCGGCGGATTCGGCTTCTTCGAGCGCCAGGGCTATGCACGCTACATCGCACGTTTTCTGGGCGACGTTTGACGCCTCGTTTGAGGCAGCATTAACAGCAAAATCGGCGAGCCCAGAAGGCCTCGCCGTTTTTCGCTGTGAGGAGTTGTACGACACGCATCGATCACGTGACCCATCGCGGAAAGCACTACACGTCGATCAACTCCCGCAATCTGTCACCCGCCAGCGGCATGTCGCGCAATCGCTTGCCAGTTGCGTCGAACAACGCGTTGGCGAGCGCGCCAGCCGTCGGTCCCATCGACGCTTCTGCCGCGCCAAGGAATGGCGCACCCGGCCGGTCGATCAAATGCACGTTGATGCTGCGCGGCGCCGCTGAGTATCGCAGGATCGGATAAGTGCCCCAGTCGAAGCTGCGAATTCGTGATGTGTCGAACTTGAGTTCCTCATAGAGCGTCCAGCTGGCCGCCTGCACTACGCCGCCTTCGATCTGATTGCGAATCCCGTTCGGATTGACGATCTGCCCAGAATCCACCGCGACTTCCGCGTGCTCAAGCACCACCTGGCCGGTCTCGGGCACGACGGATATCTCGATGGCCATGGCCACATACGCCATCAGATTCTTGTACTTGCCGAACGCAAATCCGACGCCGCGATTGCGCTTGCGCGCCTGTCCCGGCCAGCCGAATTTTCGCGCGGCTAGCTGGATGACATCACGCGCACGCGGGTCCTGCATATGCTTGAGCCGGAACGCAACCGGGTCGGCACCCGCGGCCGCTGCCAGTTCATCCATGATGGCCTCGATCGAGAACACGTTCATATGCGCGCCGAGAGAGCGCATTGCCGAGGTATGCAATGGCATCGTCGGCGAAAAATTGTTCATGATGTGCATGTTCGGAATCGAGTACAGCGGAATCGCGTTGCGGTCACCGCCGCCTTCCGGCTGCACCATCGGTACCGAGGGCGCGGGCACGAACGGCTTCTCCAGCATCCGGGCAGGAATCAGCCGCCCGGCGTTGACAATCCGCTCGTTGTGCGAACTGCTCCACAGCGCGTAGTTCCAGTCCACGATCGTGCCACTTGCGTCGAGCGAAGCACTGACTTCCGTGACCATCGCTGGCGTGTAGTGATCCCACGTATGCTCTGTCTCGCGCATCCATTGCACACGCACGGGCGCGCCTTCCATTTCGTGGGCGATCAGCGTGGCATGGGCGGCAACGTCGTCCGCGCCGTTGTGGCCGTAGCAGCCGGAGCCTTCGACGTGAATGCAGCGGATCTTGTCCTTAGGCATCGACATCATTTCGGCGAGCCCGTCGCGCAGCGGATACACGCCTTGCGAATGCGTCCAGACGGTCATTTCACCGTCCTTGTACAGCGCGACGGCGGCGGATGGGCCGATCGAGCCATGCATCATGTAGCGCTTCGTGTATTTCGCGCTCAACGTCTTCACCGCCGCACCAGCGGGGTGATGCGTGTTCGATATCTCGATGTGCTGGGTGGATATCTGCTTGAGGTCGCGGTGTACGGTGGCGGGATCGGGCAGTGCGCGGCCAGCCGTCCACTTGCAGCCCGCCGACAACGCCCGATGCGCCTGCACCGCCTGCCATTCACCCTTGGCGACCACGGCAAGCACGCTGCCGTTGCGGACCACCTTGACCACACCCGGCATTTTCAGCACGTCGGCCGCATTGGTGTCGAGCAGCCTCGCCTCGTAGACGGGTGGCATCACGACACGCGCGTGCAGCATGCCCGGCATCATCATGTCCTGAACATAGCTCGCGCCGCCCGTCACCTTGGCGGGAATATCGACGCGCGGCAACGAGGTGCCGATCATGTCGAAGCTTGCTGGGTTTTTCAGCGGAGAAGTCGGCGTGGCGACGCGATGCAGATCGACGAGCCCGACTGCTTCGCCATATGTCATGCTGCGGCCGTCCGGCGCCTTGATGACCGCGTCGTGCGCGACCAACTGCTTGCTGTCGATACCGAAGTGCTTCGCGGCCGCGTCGACCAGCAGGCCGCGCACCTGGGCGGCTGCATTGAGCAGCGCGCTGCCGCTATCGGCCATCGTGTGGCTGCCGGCCGTGAGCCCTTCATCGGGCGACGCGCCGGTGTCGGCCATCAGGAATGTGATGAGCGAAGGCGCCATGTCCAGTTCTTCCGCCGCGACTTGCAGCAGCGCGGTACGCACACCCGTGCCGAGTTCGACCTTGCCCGTGTAGACGGTCACTTTGCCCGCCGCATCGATCTTGATCCAGGCGTCGAGATACGGATTGGTTTTCAGGCTGCCCGCGAGCGCTTGAGTTGCCTTGCCGATGTGGACGGCGGCGCCTTCATCCGCGATCACTTCCTGCGCCATCGCGCTGACGCCGGGGAACATGCTGAAGCTCACGACCAGCGCGCCGGACAGCATGAAGCGGCGGCGTCCTTCGTTGATGTTGTCGTCCGCGTCACTCATTGCGCGCCTCCGAGGCTCGCCATCTCCATGGGTTCATTCGAGAGGGTGTCGCCAGCCGGCAGGTGCGCGACTTCACGAATCGCGGCGAGAATGCGCAGATGAGTGCCGCAACGGCAGAGGTTCGGTTCCATATGTTCGAGTACTTCGCGCTCCGTCGGCCGCGGGTTGCGGTCGAGCAGAGCCTGGGCGCGCATGATCATGCCGGCGATGCAGTAACCACACTGCGCCGCCTGGTGATCGATAAACGACTTCTGCAACGGGCTGGGATGCTCGACCGTGCCGAGGCCTTCGACCGTGCGCACCGCGCGTTTGCCGATCGACGACACGGGAATCAGGCACGAGAAGACGGCCTTGTCGCCCACGATCACCGTGCAGGCGCCGCATTGTCCGAGTCCACAGCCGAACTTCGCGCCATGTAGATGCAGGTCGTTACGCAGCGCATACAGCAGGGGAGTCGACGGATCGATATCGAGGTCGTGCTGCACGCCGTTGACGGTAAGAGTGATCATCGCGCGTCGTTCTCCTTTCTGACTGTTGCGACCGACTGCTCGACGTCTTTCCACGGAGCGCGCTGCGAATAAGCTGCGCGAATGTAAGACGTCAGATCGGCGATTTGCTGGTCGCTATAAATCTGGCTGAAGGCCGGCATGTAGTTAATCGAATCTTCGCCATGCCAGCTGATCCCGTTCAGAATCATCTGGATCGCGTTGCGCGGCGTCGCTGCGTTGACAGCTGTGCTGAACGCAAGCGTCGGGCGTTCACCAACCGCTTGCATGGGCGAGTGGGGACCATGGCATTGCGCGCATGAAGCGGCGAACAGCTCCGCTCCGCGCTTCGCCTCGGGCGGCAGCGCAGCGGTTGGCGCGGGCGCGTCTGCTGTCGGGGTAGACTGAGGCTTCTGGATCGACAGCATGTACGTGGCGATCGCCTGCACGTCCGCTTCCGGCACGGTGGCGAGATCGCGTGTAACGGGCAGCATCGGGCCCGCTGCGGCGCCGTGCTCGCTGGCGCGGCCGGTGCGCAGATAGGTGACGAGCTGCGCCTGAGTCCAGGGTTTGGGTGCGGCGTCGAGCGCATTGAGCGCGGGTGCTTCCCAGCCGTCCACGACACCGCCGTCGAACGCATGCCCGAGCTTTTCACCGCCGATCAGGTTGAGCGGCGAGTGACACGACGCGCAATGACCGAGGCCGTCGACCAGTAGCTTGCCGCGATTCCACTGCACGTCTTTTGAGGCGTCCGCGACCTCTGCGCCGGGATGCAGGAACAACACGTTCCAGAAGGCGAGCAAGGGTCTGAAATTCAGCGGAAAGATCAGTTCGTTCGCAGGCGCAGTTGCTTTGACGGGCTCCCGTGTCATCAGGTACGCGTAAGCCGCCGAGATCTCATTGTCCGACATGCGGGTGAAGTGGATATACGGAAACGCGGGATAGAGCAGGTGGCCATCGCGCGCCACGCCGTAACGTATCGCGCGTGTAAAGGCCTCGAGCGACCATTTGCCGATACCCGTGTCGACATCGGGCGTGATATTGGTCGCATAGATGGTGCCGAAGGGCGTGGCAAGCGGAAGACCTCCGGCGAAGGGCTGGCCGCCTTTGGCAGTGTGGCAGACAACGCAGTCGCCAAGCGCCACGACACGCGCGCCCGCGAGCCGAGTCTGCGCGTCGAACGACGACGCTGGCGGTGAACTGACCGGCGCGATGGCGGGCTTCCACATGAGCGCCACAGCGGCAACCAGCGCGACCACGACGAGCAGGCCTCCTCCCCATAGCAATCTGGGCTTGAGAGTCATTCACGCACCTTTCATCACACGTCTCGATTGATAATGTCGCGCGCGTACGCCGCGCGCGATGTTGTGCTCGCCATTACGCGGCGCGGGCATCGAACGGATAGTCGATATACCCGGCGCCGTCGCCGCCGTACCAGCCCGCTGCGTTTGGCGTCGCAAGCGGTGCCCCATTAGCGATCCGGTCGACCAGGTCGGGATTTGCGATATACGCGCGGCCAAACGCAACGAGATCGGCGTCGCCAGCGCGAAGCAATGCGTCGGCGTGGTCGACGGAAATGCCGCCGTTGACCATGAGCGTGCCGCCGAACACCTTGCGCATTCGTTCGATGATGCGCGGCAGATCCGGTGCGCCGCTCCAACCGTTTGTGTCGGCCGCATGGACGTACGCCACACCGAACTCGCCGAGCATCGCGCCGACGTAGTCATAGGTGCCGTCCGGGTCGGCGTCGCGGACGTTGTTGTAGTGCGCGTAAGGCGAGATGCGTACACCGACCTTGCCGAGCGGCACCGACGAGCCGATGGACGTCAGGATTTCGCGCAAAAAATTCGCACGGTTGGCAACCGATCCGCCGTAGTTGTCGTCGCGCGTGTTCGTGGTCGACGAGAGGAATTGGTGCGGCAGGTAACCATTGGCGGCGTGGACTTCGACGCCATCGAAGCCTGCGGCCATTGCGTTGATCGCGCCTTGCCTGAACGCATGAATGGTGAGCTTCACTTCATCGAGTGTCATGGCACGCGACGGTGTAGCGTGAATGCGCGTGTAGTTGCCATTCTGCAACTGCGCCCACACCTGCAACTTCTCGAGGTCGTCATTCACGCCGGATGGCGAGAGCGGGGCTTCGCCGCCAAGCAGCGTGAAAGAGCTGACACGTCCGCTATGCCAGAGCTGCATGAAGATCCGGCCACCGGCAGCGTGAACCCGGTCGGTGATGTGGCGCCAGCCGTCGATCTGTTCGGTCGTCATGATGCCAGGCGTCAGCTCGAAGGCCGCCGATGCCGGGCTCACATTCGTCGCCTCGGTGATGATCAGCCCGGCGGAAGAACGTTGTTCGTAGTACTGGGCCATCATCTCTGTCGGGCGGCCGCGCACGGGCGCGCGCGAGCGCGTCATCGGCGCCATCACGACGCGATTCGGCAGAACGAGGCCGTGCAGGTCGTACCCGCTGAGGAGGGGCGAAAGGGAGGACATATCTATTTCCTTAGGCAAGCGATCGAGCGCTGCTCAGGTCTGGGGACTGTGCTGGCCAGCCTATCGTCAGCGCCACTTAAATTCCTGAATCCACGCTAAAACTTTATTAAACCGGGCAGCATCGCTGTCCGGATGTCAGGGTCGACAGAGCGTGTCAGGCGTTACGCGCAGCGTGAGGACGGCCAATTGCCAGGTAGTGCAGCAGCGCGACAAGAGGGAAGACGGTAGCCACCGCCGCCACCAGCGGCCAGCCGCCGTGCTGATACAGCGGACTGGCAAGTGCCGAGCCAAAGGCGCCGCCAACGAAGATGCTCGTCATGTACAGCGCGTTCAGACGGTTTCTGCTCGCCGCGTGCAGCGCGTAGATTTCGCGTTGCCCGAGCACCATGTTCATCTGCACAGCGAAGTCGAGCACGATGCCCGTCACCACGAGGCCATATATGCCCCACGCCGGATGAATCAATGCAGGCGCGTAGGCGAGCGCGCCCACTACCAGCGCTATCAGCGTCGCGCGCACCGTATGCCCCGCGTCGGCGAGACGTCCTGCAACGGGTGCGGACGTTGCACCGATCGCCCCGACCAGCGCGAAGATGCCGATCGCCGTTTGCGACAGGCCGAACTGCCGCGTCAACTCGACGGGAATCGCCGTCCAGAACAGGCTGAACGACGCAAACATCAAGCCCTGATACAACGACCGGTGACGCAGGACGGGCATTGTCCGAAGCAGATGGCCGAGCGAGCCGATCAACTCGAAGTACGTGGCCTTGTGCTCTGGCTGCCGGCGCGGAATGGTCAACGCGAGCACCGTGGTCACGATTGCCATCAGCACGGCCGCGGAACCGAATACAGCGCGCCAGCCGAAGTGACCGGCCACCACGCTGGAGATAGGACGCGACAGCAGAATGCCGAGCAGCAGCCCGCTCATGATGGTGCCGACCACCTTGCCGCGCGACTCGTCCGGCGCGAGATGCGCGGCGAGAGGAATGAGGATCTGAACGGCAACCGAGCTGAAGCCCACCAACAGCGAGATTCCAAGGAACAGGCCGGGATGATGAACAAAGGCTGCGGCGGCAAGACTCACGATCGATACCAGAGCGGTCGTGATCATCAGCTTGCGGTTTTCGAGCAGGTCGCCGAGCGGCACGAGAAAAAACAGACCGAACGCGTAGCCGATCTGCGTGAGCGAGACGATCAGGCTGGCCGTGTCCGGGGACATGTGAATGTCCGGCGCAATCAACTCGGTGATGGGTTGCGCGTAATACAGGTTGGCGACGATTGCGCCGCAGCAGAAGGCAAATAGCGCGATCAGACTTCGCGTGAGTTTGACGGCGCTGCTGGTGCCCGTCGTCACTGATGCAGGGGTAGACATAACAACTCCTTGAACCATGAAACAGAAATTCGTGCCTCTAGCGAGCGATCTTCATTAGCCGGTTGCCGAGCGAGATGCCGAGTTCGGTCATGAGCTTGCCGCGTTGCAACTGCTGGCTTTCCCAATGCTTCAGCGCTGAATCGATTGGCTCGCCATTGCGTTGTGCCGACAGAAGTGCCAGCGCCAGCGCGTGAGCATTGGATGCGGCCTTTGCGGTACTGCCGGCTGTGTGCGGGCGCGGTACCGAAGCAGCGTCGCCGAGCAGCACGGCCCGGCCGAACACCATTTTCGGCGCGCGCAGATCGACGATAGGCTGCATGAATGGATCGTCGGTTGCATCGGCCAGTGCGCGGAAGGTCGGCCCCATCATGAGCTTCGCATCGGCGCGAAGCTGCGCGATGTCGGCGCTTTTGGTCGAACCCGGCGGCAGCGAGAACTGGCGCGCTACGCCGTTGCGGTCGATCAGCAACTGCGCGAGTTGCTCGCGGCTGTACTTGCGATACCACACCCAGTTCCAGCGCCGCTTGCCGACTTCCGTCGAATCATCGTCGCCTGGGATCATGTAGGAGAGGGCTGAATGGCCGTCCCCTTCCTGAAATGAAAAGCGCTCTCGCAACGTGTTCGCGGCATGCAATGGCAGATCGAGTTCTTGTACGAGTCCTCGCCACGCCACGTAACCTGCGTAGGCGGGCATCACCTCGGGTAGCAGCCGGCTGCGCAACGTCGAGCGGATGCCATCTGCGCCGATGAGAAGATCGGCTTCTTCGTTACGGCCGTTCTCGAATAGCGCGACGACCTTGTCGCCCTCTGCGCGAAAACCGACGAAGGTTTCGCCCGAATGCAGATGCTGCGCCGGCAAGGCGTCTTTCATGGCGCGGTACAACAGGCCCCAGGAGGTCTGCATCTGCGGCATGTACAGTTGCTCGACACGGTTATCCCCGCGGTCAAGATAGATGCGCTCGCCCGAAGGCACGCCCGGCGGATTTGGCAGCTTCACGCCAGCGAACTGCAGCGCATCGAGTACGTCAGGCTGAAGCACTACGCCGCCACCGCGGCTATCGAGTTGGCCCGGCGACGTCTCGAACACGTCGACGTCCCAGCCCGCCGCGCGCAATGTAGAGGCCGTCAGCAGGCCACCAAGCGATCCGCCGATCACAACCGCCCGGCGTTTCCCGATCGAACTCATGCTGCGCTCCTGAGTGCCGCCGAGCGCAGCGCTTGCGTGAAGACGTCGGGCGGTTGAGCGCCGCTGATAATCTCCCCGTCGATCACAATAGTGGGCACGGCACGAACGCCGAGACTGTCCGCATGCTGGCGGGCGGCATCGATCTGGTCGTTACCTGCATTCGAAACCAGATAGGCCCGCACCGCATTCTCGTCGAAGCCCTGCGCGACTGCGATCGCCACAAGCGTCTCCAGGGCGCCGATGTCGAGGCCGTCGGAGAAATACGCCGCGTAAATGGATTCATACAGCGCCGCTGTCTTTTGCGGTTCGTTGCGCTCTTGAGCGAATTGCATGAGGCGATGCGCAAGATGCGTGTTCGGCGTGCGTTGCACGATGTTGTAGTTGAACCGCGCGCCAACGGCCAGGCCGGAGGCTGCGACCTGCCCGTCCATTATTTGCGAACGCGCCCAACTGCCGAATTTCTGCGTGCGATACACCCGCCGATCCATTCCGTCGATAGGCATTGACGGGTTCAACTCGAACGGCACATAACGAATTGACAGGGCTCCGCCTGCGCTACCTTGCGCTAGCGCCACGGAAAAATTGCGTTGCCCGATCCAGCACCACGGACAAATGAAGTCGTAATTGACCTCGACCTGAATGGTTTGCATGTTGCACCTTTAACCAGATAGTGCCTAGAGGATATAGCTAGCGTAACCGCCGCAGAATCCCGCCAAAACGCAATCTGGCGTTGCGTTGAACGCAACGTTCGATGGATCTAACGTGCAAAACTATTCGCTGCGACTGAATGCAGTGTAGAAACGGATCGGGCGCAAGTTTCCGCATAAAATATGAAAGGTTCTCTTTGGAAATAGATCGTCTGATAAACAGAATAAATACCCTGTCGCAGCATTCATTTTTTTCCGTTCAATCTTCGTGGTCGTGAAGCGTTCGCCCGGTATGTGTGAGACTACTTCTCGAACGTCCGTTCATGCGAACGTTACCGTTTGTTGATGCGGAATATATGCAATACGCGGCCAATCAGGTTGCCCGTTAAGAACGATTAACGGCTTTTCAGCTTCATACAGAGGACCCGCAACGAGGGTCCCCGCAGTACATGGAAACTTATTTATGTTTGCGAAAGCGTCTGCCGAAGTCGATGGAATCGCGTCAAACCTTTAGTAGCCTCGCTGCATTGCCAGCTAGCACCAGATGCTTCTGGTCGTGCGAGAGCGCAAGGCGATCGAGGAACGCAACAGGCTGCTCGTAGCCCATGTCGAAACAGTAGTCGCTACCTAGTACGAGCCTGTCGATGCCGACGTTCTGAATGAGAAAGTCCAGCACCGGGCCCGAATGAGAAACCGTGTCGTAGTTAAAGCGGCGCAGATAGCTGCTCGGCTTTTGCGCGAGGCGGCGCGTTTCCGGTCGCACGGTCCAACCCGCGTCGATGCGTCCCATCAGGATCGGCAGCGCGCCGCCCGCGTGAGGCAAGGTCACGCTGAGCGCCGGGTGACGATCCATCACCCCGCCCAAAATCAGATGCGAGCCCGCAATCGCGGTATCGAATGGATTGCCCAACAGGTTGCTGAGATAGAAGTCATTCAGCCTCGCGCCGCCAACCGTCTGCTGCGGATGGAGGAACACGGGCAAACCCAGCTGTTCGATACGTGCAAAGGTCGGTTCGAACAGCGGGTCGTCCAGATCGCGATTGTTGATATTCGTGCCCATGTAGACACCGCGCACGCCCGGCAATTCCGCCGCGCGCTCCAGTTCGTCGATCGCGTCGTGCGGGTTGAGCATCGGAAGCGTCGCCAGAACCACAAAGCGCGACGGGTGTTGCACGTGTACTCTGGATGCGGCTGTATTCCACGTCGTGGCCAGTTTTGCGTTGAACGCTCGATCGGCCCAATAGGCCATCGGCACGCTTAGCGAGAGTGCCTGCATATCGACGCCGGATGCATCCATGTCGGCGATTCGCTCATCGATATTGATAAATTTCAGCGGCAATGGCCCGAGGCCGCCCGCCGGTGTCTGAAAGCTGAAGCTGCTGGCGTCGCAGGTGAACTTGCCTCCGAACTTCTGGCCTTCGCCGCCTACCAGATCGCAATAGCTCTCGGAGTAATAGTGAGCGTGAATGTCGATCGAGCGGGCTTTACCCGCGATGCCGCCGGCCACGGCAGGCGTAGCAGCCGCAGCCGTGCCAGAATTCACCGACGCTCGCGACGCCGCCGACGCGAAACCACCGGCCAGCGCCGCCATCGTACCGAGCAGGCGGCGACGTTTAGGTGAAACACAACAGGTGCAATCCATGAGTCTGTCTCCGTAGTTATTTTTGGAATAGGGTGCTTATCCCTGCTTGACCATGCCGAGTTCGCAATCCACGAGCTGGTTGCCGTATAGCGCGCGTTCTCGCATGCCTCGTTTGGAGGTATCGGTAATCGAGAAGAAGTACACCCCTGCAAATGCCACGATCATCGAAAACAAGGCCGGATATTCATACGCATAGATAGCGTGTTGATGGCCCAGCACCTGGACCCAGACTGTCGGGCTCAGAATGGTCAAACCCACCGCCGTAATCAGGCCGAGCGAACCGCCGACCACTGCGCCACGCGTCGTGAGGCCGCGCCAGTAAATGGACAGCAGCAGTACCGGGAAGTTGGAACTGGCCGCGATCGAAAAGGTCAGGCTCACAATGAAAGCGATGTTCTGCTTTTCAAAGGCGATCCCCAGCAGGATCGCAAGCACGCCGAGCACGAGCGTGGTGATACGCGAGACCTGCATTTCCTCGCGGTCGGTGGCTGCACCGCGGCGTATCACGTTCGCATAGAGATCATGCGAGACGGCCGACGAACCCGCGAGCGTCAATCCCGCCACGACTGCGAGAATGGTCGAGAAGGCGACCGCGCAGATGAAGCCGAGGAACACGTTGCCGCCCACGGCGTGCGCCAGATGAATCGCAACCATGTTGACGCCGCCGATCACAGCGCCCGAAGCATCGTGATACTGCGGGTCCGTCGCGACCAGTGCGATCGTGCCGAAACCGATGCTGATGATCAGCGCGTACCCGATACCCACGATCCCGGTGGCATACAAGATGCTCTTTCTCGCTGCCTTTGCATCGCGCACGGTAAAGAATCGCATCAGAATGTGCGGCAGTCCGGCAGTGCCGAAAATCAGCGCGAGACCGAGCGACACGGCGGAAACGGGATCCGACACAAGGCCGCCCGGACGCATGATGGCTTCATGCCTGGGATGCGCGACGATGGCCTGTTCGAACAGCGTGTTCAGACTGAAACCGAAACGGCTGAGCACCATGAAGGCCATGAACGCGGCACCTGCGAGCAGCAAAGCCGCCTTGATGATCTGAATCCACGTAGTGGCCAGCATGCCGCCGAAAAACACATAGACCACCATCAGCACGCCGACCAGCACGACCGCGACGGTGTAGTTGAAGCCGAATAGCAATTCGACCAGCTTGCCGGCGCCGACCATCTGCGAAACGAGGTAGAGCAGCACGATCACGATCGAGCTGGATGCGGCAAAACCGCGAATCGGCCTTTGCTGGAGGCGGTAAGACACGACGTCCGCCAGGGTGTAACGACCGAGATTACGCAGCGGCTCTGCAATCAGGAAGAGGATGATCGGCCAGCTGGCAAGAAAGCCGATCGAGTAGATCAGGCCGTCGTATCCGCTCGTGAAGACCAACGCCGAGATGCCCAGCAGCGACGCGGCGGACATGTAGTCGCCGGCGATCGCCCAGCCGTTCTGGAAAGCGGTGATCTTGCCGCCCGCCGCGTAGTGATCCGAGACGCTATGGTTCTTTCTGGCCGCCCAGCGCGTAATGAACAGCGTCGACGCGACGAACAGCAGGAACATGCCGATCGCGATCGGGTTATGCGCGTGCGCGGGTACGGCGGTCTGCGCCGCCGCGGCTGGCAAGGACGAGAGCATGCTGCACAGAAAGACGCTAGAAAGCGGACCGCAAAGCCGGGAGATGGATTTCATTGCTGGACTCCTTGCCGGATGCTGTTGGCGGCGCGGTCGAAGGTGGTATTGGCTCGCACGACATAGACGGCAACCAGCGCGAACGTGAAGACGAACATGCCGAAGCCGACCGGGATGCCCCAGGTGGCCGGGTGACCCGCCACCATCGGTTTGGCGAGCAGTGCGGGCGCGAACGCGAGCGTGAGAATAAACGCGAAGTACACGGTCAGCATGAGGACCGCGAGAGTCCACGAGAATCTGCGCCGGGCCCGCACGAGCGCAAGAAACTGCGGATCCTCGCGCAGAGGATGCGCCGCGGGCAGCCGCGGTTCGGCGGCGACATATTGATCGCTCATCAGATAAGTTGGGGCGCCATGTTCCACTTCGTCTCCTTTCTAACCGGCTTCACGTCGGTCCTGTACTTTGAACACTGCTGACAAACCCGCGCATGCGCGGGCTTCTGCTAGAAGCGCGCGGGCACGGCGGTTTCGCGCATCACGGCATCGGGCGTGCGATAGCGTTCAGCCATTTCCCGGTCGACTTCATTCTTCAGCTGCGCCTGCATATAGGCGCCGAGGTGGCGGGCATGCTGAACGATCGCCGCGCCGACCTGCGTGCGCACCTGGCTATAGGCTGCCAGCGCTTGCTGAACGTCATTGTTCGCGTTGAGCGCCTTCACCAGTTCCATGGCGTCGCTTGCCGCTTTGGTGACGCCCATGCCGCAGTGCGGACGCGCGACGAATGCGGCGTCGCCCAGCAAGGCGACGCGGCCGAAGGCCATCTGCGGGACTTCGAGATCGAAGATCGGCTGGAACAGCGGCTGGGTTGCCTTGGTCACGACTTCACCGAATTGCGGTGCGAGCAGGGTGAGGGCAGCGCCTTCCATATCTGCCAGCACGTCATCGCGAATCAGTGTCGGCGGAATGCCGCCGACCCAGCGCTTTCCGGATGCGTCGGTCAGCAGATCCGGCAACTGGATGTCTTCGCTGGTGGCGCGATACCAGACGAAGTTGTAGCGGCGCTCGCCGGGCGCCGTGCTGTTGCCCTGACCCGCAACGGGGTAGCCGAGAATCTGCTCGCGCGGTGGCAGGCAAAACGCAAATTTTTCGAAGAGCGCTTCGCGCGTTTGCAGCGACAGCGACGCTTCGTCGACGAGACCTCGCCACGCGACATAGCCTGCATATTGCAGCTTGACGTTGGGAAGAAACTGTTCGCGAATCGCCGATTTAAAGCCATCCGCCGCGATGACGAGATCGGCATGGACGACAGTGCCGTCGCTGAGGGAAACCATGGCGCGATCGGGGACGTCCTGCACGGAGACGACCGTGCCACCGGCGTGATAGTGGACTTCGGGCAGTGCGGCGCGCAACACGTGGTACATCTTTCCCCATGCAGTGAGCGTTTGCGGCAGTTCGCGCTCCGAGAGGACGCCGCCGTCCTGCGCAAAGGTCACGCGTGATTGCACCTTGACGCCGATTGAAGCGTCGAATGCGATTCCGGCTGCCGCCATTGCCTCGAACAGTTCGGGATGGGTGACGATGCCGGCGCCGCGCCCAGCCAGTTCGTCGGGAACGCGCTCGAATACCTCGACATCCCAGCCGTTACGGACCAGCAGATTGGCCGCGAACAGACCACCCAGGGAGCCGCCGACGACGACCGCTTTCGAACGTGCAGATGTTTTCGTCATGGCTACTCTCCTGTGCCAACGGTTGTTGCAACCTGAGCCGGTTGCACGGCACCTAACTGCAAGACTTCTTCCGCAGGGAAATTCAGTTCGATCGTCACGCCCGACGGATCTTCGATAAACATCTGATGCAAGCCAACGCTCGGCACCGTGCGATCGCGGTACTCAATACCTGCGGCGCGCAGCGTCTGCCACATCGCTTCGACGCCGGTTGCGAGAAATGCAATGTGGTCAACGATGCCCGTTCCCGTCGCAGGCAAGGCCTTGTCGCCGAGATAGGCGGCGAGTCCGTCCGGGTTGTCGGGATCGACGCCGATGATGTGGACGGTGCCGAAGTCAGCCTCGTCGCCGCCCCTGTAGAGCCAGGCGCCGGGGAAGTTGAAGGGAGGCCGGTAGCCGCGCCTGAAACCGAGGATCTGCTCGTAGAAACGACAGGATTTCTCGAGATCGGTGGTGCGGATCGAGTAATGGGCAAGTTTCGAAATGGGCATCTGTCACTCCTGCTACACTATTTATCGATCGATTAGTGATCGTTTGATAAATTGTAGGTCAGGCACGATGGCAGAGAAAGCGGCAAGGCGCCGGTGTTTACCCTGGAAGACTCAGGAGGATTGGGGCGGAATGAAAAGGCGAAGCGGGGGAGCCGGACGTGCGGCTCGCGTTCGTCAAGCTATCGATTTCGTGCGGCTTTTGGCCTTGGGGCCATCTTTGACCGCATGCTTCAGCGCTGTGGGCACGCCGTTCAGGAAGGCATCGATCTGACGCGCGATGTGGTCCTCGACGTCGTCGCTGACGGGCAGCCCGTAGATCCACTTGCGCACGCCCAGATAAAAAATGCTCGCGTGCAGGCTCCAGATCAGTTCAAGGTCCGTTTCGCGCTGCTTCGAGCTGGTCGCTGCCGGCAGATCGTAGGCGGAGCGGATTTCAGCCATGACAGGCAAGAACACGCGTTCGCGTAGGCGTGCCAGATACTTGGAATTGATGCCTTCGCGCGTGAGTCCCGCAAAGATGAAAATGCGGATCCATTCGCGCCGCAGAATCACGTCCGCGTACGCCGAATAGAAGCGCACCATGCGTTCCTGAATCGGAATGGAGCGGTCCTTGATCAGGCTTTCCCAACTCGTATCCCATTGATAAACTTCTTCATATACGCGGTCTATCAGGGCCTCTTTGCTGGGGAAGTAGCGGTAGAGAAGCGGTTGCGTTACGCGTAGTTGGCGGGCGAGTTCGCGCGTGCTGCCGGAGAAACCATGGGTAGCGAAATGTTCGATTGCTTTGGTGAGGATCTGACGTTCGCGCACTTCCGGCGCAAGGCGGCGAGTGGTGCCGTCCGGCGTGTCGCGCGCGTCGACGTGCGTCGCCTTTTCGCTAGTCCTTGCTTTTCTTGGCATGGCTTGTTGGATACCCAGTGTGTTGGGACGCATCATACAAAGATTAACCTGGTCTGGCTAGGCGAGTGCCCGGCTACCGCGGACGGTGCGGCACGATCGGAATGATAGTGACTTTTCACGCGTATTTCGTTGGTTTTCCCGCTCAGGCCCGGCCCGCCGGCGGCCCGAAAAATGACTCGACCGGCACGGGAGCGGTAGTGTGAACAGCAGAATGGAGACCAGAGTGTAGAGCGACTGCAAGCCGCCGTTTTGAAGACTGAGGTAGAGCTTGACAGGAATACCCAAACGCGGAAATTGCGAGAACACGGAGACGATCCCACACTCGCGTGATGACGCGTACCCACGTCACAGCGGCACCCAACGTAAGAACGAGGCGAAGTGATCGTCCAGCGAGTATGGGCAGCTACCCAACGGGCCAGCACCAGCCGAACGCAAAAGTCGTCATTGCGACGTTGCCACCGCATACGACTGCGCACTCCTGAAACTCTCGAGATAGCGGAGATTGCGCGCGCTTCCCGTCATCGTTTCGAGCGCAGATACAGCGACATCAGCACGTTGCGCGCATTCGTCCATCAACCCACGTCGGAAGAGGGTAGGGATCATTACGGCGGCCAGTTCGATTCCGATTTCACGTTCGCCGGAAGGCGAAAAGGCCCACTCGAAAGCGACACGCGTATCGTCGAGCAGATCGTCGCACGATGTTTTTGCGAGCAACGCACCGACATACTCCGCATGGCGTCTCGCGACGTCGGGCGCTCCGCCAAGCGATTCCAGTTGTTTCAACGCGTAAGCGCGCGCGGATTCTGACAAGCGGTACTTCGCTATCACGCCGTCGAAGCTCACATCGAAAACCGACTTCTCGACGAGCTGTGCGATGCATTCCAATGCCATCGCGTGGTCGATGGTGTCGTCGCACGCTACGGCAAATACGGCGTCGACGGTAAAGCTGCAGCGGAAGCGGGCAACCCGAAGATAGACGGCCTGCTCACAGGGGCTGAGGCGCTGAAAGCCCCAGTCGAATGCGGCGCGCAGTGTCCGATGCCTTGGCTGTGCGGTGCGATAACCGTCCGCCAGAAACAGGAACCGTTCTTCAAGACGTTGGCGAACGCCTTCGAGACCAAAGACCGACGTCCTGCTGGCCGCCAGTTCGATCGCCAGAGGGAGTCCATCAAGGCGGCGGCAAATTTCGGCGACGAGTTGGACTTCGTCGCGATGGATGCACACGCCGCATAGACTCGCGCGCTCCATGAACAGGTTCACTGCGGGAGAACGCACCAGCAGTTCGCAGCACTCGCTGGCCTGTGGCACGGTAAGCGGCTCGATGCGAAACACTGTTTCAGTCGCGATGCGCAGGCGCTCCCGGCTCGTTACCAGCACCTGCACGCATGCGTGCGCACCTATCAGGTGGTCGACGACGCCCGCCACTTCATCCACCAGATGCTCCGCATTGTCGAGCACGATCAGCATGCGAACACGCGGCGAAAGAGGAGAGGCTTGCGCTGGATGACGCCTCGCCTTGTCGAGGTGCGCCGCCACCATATCGTCAAGTTCCTGTGCGAGGGCGGACGCCGATTCGAGTAGCGCGAGGTCGACGAATGCCACGTCGAAAGACTGGTCCGTGGCCTTACGATGCGCGAATTCGATCGCGAGGCAAGTCTTGCCGACGCCGCCTGGCCCTGTCAGCGTGACCACGCGAGTCAGCGCGAAGCGGTTGTCGATTTCTTCAAGCACCGGTTCGCGCCCGGTGAGCGGCCGGCGGCGCGGCAACAGATGCCTCGACGCGGCGAAAGCGGCCGGATCGGGCGCGATTGTGCGCCTCGGGATTTGATCCGTTGCGCGCGATTGGGGCGCGTCGCTCTCCCGCCTGGTGAGACGGTAGCCGCGGCCGGGCACCGTATCGATCATTTGGCGGTGATCGCCGAGTGCCTTCCGGACCGCGCTGAGGTGAACGTGGATATTGCCTTCCTCTACGAACAGGCCCGGCCAGACAGTCTCCATCAGTTCGTCTTTCGTCACGATCCGGCCGCCCGCCTGAACGATTATCGACAGGATGTCGAAGGCGCGCGAGCCCAGCGGCACTTCATGGCCGTCTTTGCACAATGCGCGAGCTCCGAGGTCGAGCTCGAATTGTCCGAGCGGAACGACAGAGTTTCCAGACGCGCTTCGCTTCGATTGCATAGCTGGCGCTTCCATGACGGGGTCCATAAGCGTGATCTTGCGGGTGACGATGAGGCCGTGCGTGGCCATATCGGAGCGTCGTGCACGGGTTTCACTTTGTCATCTTAGGAAGGACCGGCTATGCGCAGCGTTGCGATACCGTTAACGTTAGTTAATGAGCCAGCCGGGATTCGCTGGGTGCCCGCTGGCAAGCGCTTCTGCGGACCGCTGCCCGCATTACGTTAAAAAAAATTAATATGCGGCCGTCGCTACGTGTGTCGGGTCGGCGCGATAATCGAAGGTCAGCGCGACGGTGCACTATTTCGCCCGATTTGCACATGTCATCGGCCTTTTGTCAGGGCGCGCATGGCGCGTGACGAGCGGGCTAAGTGATTGAAATGAAAATTCTCCTGGTCGAAGACAATCAGCAGGTGGGCGGATTCCTGAAAAAAGGCCTGCTCGAAACCGGCCATGTCGTGGATTGGGCCGACAACGGCCGCGACGGCATGGCGCTCGCCATCGGGGAAACCTACGACGCAATCGTGCTCGACCGCATGCTGCCCGGCGGAATCGACGGCTTGAGCATCGTCGCGGCGCTGCGGGCGTCGGGCAACAAGGTGCCCGTGCTGATCTTGAGCGCGCTCGACGAAGTCGATGAGCGCATTCGCGGGCTAAAGGCGGGCGGCGACGACTACGTGGTCAAGCCGTTTTCTTTCGGCGAAGTGGTCGCGCGGCTCGAGGCGCTTGCGCGGCGCTCGCAGGACAATCACTTCGAGACCACGCTCAAGGTCAGCGATCTGTGTATCGATCTGCTGTCTCGCAAGGTGACGCGCGGCGGCAAGGCGATCACCCTGAAGCCGCGGGAATTCAAGCTGCTCGAATACCTGATGCGCCACGCGGAACAGGTCGTCACGCGCACGATGCTGCTCGAAAACATCTGGGAATACCATTTCGATCCGCAAACGAACGTGATCGACGTGCACGTCAGCAAGCTGCGGCAGAAGATCGATACGGGCTACGAGCGGTCTTTGCTGCGCACCATCCGCAACGCGGGCTACATGCTCACTGCCGGCGCCTGAGCCGGCCTTCAGCGCGAGGGCGGCACCATGAGGTTGACGGGCTACGACAGAACGACATTGAGTGACGACGGGCAATTCGTGCTGTCGCGCCTGACGAGCCATGCCGAGGCCCAAAGCTGGTTGTCGGTCACATTCTCCGCGTTGCAGCCGCCGGCGGAAAGCCACGAACGGCTTGAACACGCGTACCAGTTGCGCGGTGCGCTCGACGGCGTCCATGTCGCGCGGCCTCATGCGCTGTTACGCGACGACGGCCGCGCGACGCTGATTCTTGAGGACCCGGGCGGCGAGTCGCTGCGTGTCGCACAGAGCGGGCCGCTGCCCATCGGCCGGTTTCTCAGCGTGGCGACAAATCTTGCATCGGCGCTCCGCTCGCTGCACAGCCGTGGTTTCACGCACAACGATATCCGGCCCGGCAACATCCTGTTCGACGAAGACACTCAGACGGTCGCGCTCACGGGCTTGGGCCTCGTGTCGAGCGCGCCGCGCGAGCGTCCGTTGTCCGGTTTGCCCAATATGGCCGTCGAGGCGCTCGCCTATCTTTCGCCCGAGCGCACGGGCCTGATGAACCGATGGTCCGATTCGCGCGCCGACCTCTATTCGCTAGGCGTCGTGCTGTACGAGTTGCTCACGGGGCAGTTGCCGTATCGCGCGAACTCGGCTGCCGAATGGCTGCATTGCCATACCGCGAAGCTGCCCATGCCCGTCGCCGAGTGCACGCGCGGCGCGCCGGAGCAACTTGCCGCGATCATTGCCCGCCTGTTGTCCAAAGACGCGGCGCAGCGCTATCAGACGGCGGAAGGACTCGAGCATGACCTGCGGCGCTGCCTCGACGCGTGGCGGATATCGGGCAGCGTCGAGCCGTTCGTGCCGGGCGCCGCTGATTCTCCCGCTCAACTGCAACAGCCTTCCCGCCTCTATGGACGCGAGAAACAGGCGGAAACGCTCGAAGCCGCGTTGCATCGCGTCGTCCAGAACGGCAAGATCGGCGTGGCGCTCGTGTCGGGCTATTCGGGCATCGGCAAATCGGCGTTGGTCAACAGTTTGCGCATGACGCCCGCCGCGTCGCGGGGCTGGTTCGCTTCGGGAAAATTCGAGCGCTATAAGCGGGACATTCCGTACGCGACGCTCGCTCAGGCATTCCAGACGCTGATCCGTCAACTGATTGATGACGGAGCGAGCGCGCCCGACGATCTGCGCCAGCGTCTACACGACGCGCTGGGCGCGAACGGGCGTCTGATCGTTAATCTGATTCCGGAACTGGAACTCATCGTCGGGCCGCAGGCTGCTGTGCCCGAGCTTGCGCCGCAAGAAGCGCGTACGCGCTTCCTGGCCGTCTTCACGCGGTTTATCGCCGCGTTTCCGTGCGACAGCCAGCCGCTCGTGCTGTTTCTCGACGATCTGCAATGGAGCGATGCCGGCACGCTGAGCCTGCTAGAAACGCTATGCGAACCGAACGTGCATAACGTGCTGGTGGTCGGCGCGTATCGCGACAATGAGGTGGGCCTCACGCATCCGCTCAGACGAACGATCGATACGATCAGGCGGACAGGCACCCGTATCGACGAAATCATGCTGGAGCCTTTGCAGTTCCGCGACGTGTCAAGTCTGATCGGCGACGGGCTGAAGACCACGCCTCGCGAAGTGGACGATCTTGCCCGTCTGGTGTTCGAGAGAACGGGCGGCAACCCGTTTTATGTCGTGCAGTTCCTGCGGGCGCTGACGGACGAGCACTTGCTCGCATTCGACGTCGAACGCCGTGTCTGGACGTGGGACAACCGGCGTCTGCGTGAGGCGCGCTTTGCGCAGAGCATGGTCGATCTCGTCGTCGGGAAGATCGAGCGTTTGCCGCAGCCGACGCAGGCGTTGCTTGCGCAGTTCGCGTGCCTCGGCGGCCGTGCGACGTCGACGCTGTTGGCGTGCATCAGCGTCAGCATGAGCCAACCGGCCGACGAACGGGAGCGCGAACGCGATGTGGAAACCACACTCGCCGATGGTGTCGAAGCGGGCTTGCTTTACCGCAGCCGCGACGGCTTCGCTTTCGTGCACGACCGTGTGCACGAGGCAACCTACGATCTGATTCCCGAGGAACGACGCGCCGAGGCGCATCTGCGGATCGGCCGGATACTCGCGTCGCTCGCGCCGGCGAGCGAAGAGCGCAGCGTCTTCGAAATCGTCAACCAGTACAACCGCGTGATTCATCTGCTCGTTGACGAGCAGGAGCGCGCGCGGGTCGTCGACTTCAATCTCGAAGCGGGGCAGCGCGCGCGAGCGTCGTCGGCCTATGGTTCGGCGCTGACCTATCTGTCGCTCGGCAGCGAGTTGCTCGGCGAAGCTGGATGGGATACGGACTATGCGAAGAAATTTCAGCTGGAGAGCCAGCGCGCCGAGTGCGAGTTCCTGACGGGTGACTCGGAAGGCAGCAAGCGGCGTCTCGCGATGCTGGACGGGCGCGCGCGCACGCTGACCGATCGTGCGGCCATCACGTTTCTGCGCATCACGCTCTACACCGCGCTCGATCAGATCAGTCTCGCCGTCCAGACCTGTCTCGACTATTTGCGGCATGTGGGCATCGACTGGTCGCCGCATCCGGGGCGGCAAGCGGCGCGCGAAGAATACGACCGGCTGCTGCAGGGTATCGGCAACGGGCCGATCGAAACGCTCGCAAACTTGCCCTTGCTCGAAGACGCCGAACTCACGGCGACGATGAACGTGCTGACAGCAGTGTTGCCGCCGGCTTTTTTCAGCGACGAAAACCTGGTCTGCCTCGTGCTGTGCCGGATGGCGAATCTGAGTCTCGTGCATGGCAACAGCGACGCATCTTCGCTCGGATATGCCTACCTTGGCATGGTCACCGGCCCGATTTTCAACGATTACGCAGCGGGCTACCGTTTCGGTCAGCTAGGGCTGGCGCTGGTCGATCGGCGTGGTCTCGACCGGTTCAAGGCCCGCGTCTACATGTGCTTCGCGTATCACGTCACGCCCTGGACCAAACCGATCCGGACCGGCTTGCCGCTGTTGCGTCGCGCCTTCGAGGTCGCGACCGAAAGCGGGGATCTGACTTACATCGGTTTTAGCAGCTGCTGCACCGTCACGACGCTGATCGCTGCAGGCGAGCCGCTCGTGGAAGTGGAGCAGGAGGCGCAGCGGCGTCTGCAGATCGTGCAGGCCGCGAGGTTCGGATTGATCGTCGACATCATCACGGCGCAGCTCGGGCTGATCCGCTCATTGCGCGGCACGGCTGCCGGACACGCCGAGTTCGTCAATCCATTCGATGACCTCGCGTTCGAGCAGCGGCTGGATGGCGATTCGAGTCTCGCAATCGCGGCTTGCTGGTACTGGATACGCAAACAACAGGCGTGCTATCTGGCAGGCGACATCGCTGGCGCGATGCAGGCGCAGCGCAAGGCGTCGCCGCTGCTCTGGACGTCCTCCGGGCACTTTGAAATCGCCGAATATCAGTTCTTTGCCGGGCTTACGCGCGCAAGCTGGCATGACGGCGCGCCACCAGACGAAAGGGCGGAGAACCTGGAAAAGCTCGGCGAACATCATCGTCAACTCGAAGTCTGGGCGCAGCACTGTCCGGCCAATTTCGGCAGCCGCGCCGCCCTGGTGCGCGGTGAGATTGCGCGGATAGCAGGCCGCGACTTCGAAGCAATGAGCTGTTACGAGGAAGCCATCCGCCTCGCGCACGATAACGATTTCGTCCACGACGAAGCGCTGGCGCACGATATTGCGGCGCGGTTCTATCTGAAGCGAGGCTTTGCGACGACGGCGAGCGCATATCTTCGCAATGCGCGGCGCGCGTGGCTGCGATGGGGTGCCGTCGAACGGGTCAAGGCATTGGATCAGCGCTACGGCGAACTAATCCGGGAACCCGTCGGGCACGCACCGGCACACGGCGTCGGCGCGGAACTGATCGATGTCGAAACAGTGATGAAGGCGTCACAGGCGATTTCAGGCGAACTGGTTCCCGCGCGCCTGATGCACACGCTGATGACGATCATGCTCGAACACGCTGGCGCGCGTCGCGCGTTGCTCGTGCTGCCGCGCGCCGACGCGTTGCAGATTGAGGCAGTCGCAGTAACGGCGCGCGACGGCGTGGAGGTGCAAATCGAAAGCCTGCCGGTGACGTCGGCCCATCTGGCGCGTACCGTGCTGCACGAAAGCATACGCACGCAGCGCCCCGTTCTGCTCGATGACGCTTCGTCCGACGCGACATTTTTTGCCGACGAGTACTTCGCAGCGAACCCTGCGCGCTCGGTACTGTCGCTGCCACTCGTCAAGCAGTCGAAGCTGATCGGCGTGCTGTTTCTGGAGAACGACCTGGCGCCCGGCGTCTTCACGCCGGCGAGGCTCGCCGTCCTGCGGCTGCTTGCGTCGCAGGCGGCCGTGTCGCTGGAAAATGCGACGCTCGAAGAAAAGCAGACGCTGCTCGCAGAAAAAGACGCGCTGTTGCATGAAGTGCATCACCGCGTAAAAAACAATTTGCAGCTGATCAGCAGCCTGTTGAATCTGCAAGCCGAGCGCGTGACGGATAAAGCTGTGGCTGAACTGTTCGCCGACAGCCGCAACCGGGTGCGCTCGATGGCGATGGTGCACGAGAATCTGTATCGTGCCGGCAACTTCGCGCGCATTTCAATGACGACCCATGTGACGACCTTGTGCGGCCATCTGGCGCGCGTCTATGACATGGGGCGGCTGAGCGTCGACATGCAGATTGCCGTGGACGACATCCAGCTGGACATGAATCGCGCGGTATCGTGCGGCCTGATCATCAACGAGCTGGTGTCGAATGCGCTCAAGCATGCGTTCCCGGATGGACGCGGCGGCGCGTTGAGAATCGAACTCAAGGCGCTCGACAAGCAGCGCTGCGAACTGCGTGTCGCGGACGACGGCGTTGGCCTCGCGCCCGGGTTTGCATTCGAACGCGATGAAACACTTGGGTTGCGGCTCGTGCACGATCTCGTGTTGCAGTTGCGCGGCAGCGTCGACATCGCTAAGCAGCATGGCACGATATTCACCATTCATTTCAATGCAGCGGAACCTTGAACGGACCATGCGATGACTTCGGCCCGTATCCTGATCGTCGAGGATGACCGTATCGTTGCGCGAGACATCGCGCAGCAGATGAAACGCGCCGGCCATAGCGTGCTCGGCACCACCGCGAGCGGCGAGGAAGCGCTCGCGCTCGTCGAGCAATGGCAATGGCGCTCGGAGCCTGGGCCGGACCTGGTGTTGATGGACGTACGCCTCGAAGGCGAACTGGACGGCATCGATACGGCGCGGCGCATTCGCTCGATGCGCGATATCCCCGTCGTATTCCTCACCGCCTATGCGGACGAGGAAACCATTCAGCGCGCGACCACGGCGGAGCCCTTCGGCTACGTCCTCAAGCCCTTCGACGATACGCAACTGCGTACCGTCGTCGAGATGGCGCTGTACAAGAGCGGCGCGGAGCGGCGCCTGCGCGAAAGCGAGCAACGTTATGCGGTCACATTGTCGAGCATCGGTGACGGCGTCGTCGCAACCGACGCCGACGGTCTCGTGACGTTCGTCAATCCCGCGGGCGAGATGCTGACGGGGTGGGCGCGCGACGAAGCGGCAGGGCTGCGGCTGCACGACATGTTCCGTATCCACGACGAAATCACGCGCGCGCCAATCGCGGATCCCACTGCTGCCGTGCTGCAAGGTGCAGGCGAGGGCGGCCTGCCGACGCGTGCGATTTTGCGGGTACGCGGCGGCAGCGAGATTCCCGTCGAATGCACGGCGACGCCCATGACCAACGAACGCGGCGCGCAGCTTGGCATCGTGATCGTGTTCCGCGACGTGACGCAGAAGCGCCGCGCGCAGGAGGCCGAGATTCTGCGCGAGACCAATGCGCGGCTCGAAATGGCGATGTACGGCTCGAATGTCGGCGTGTGGGAAATCGACATGCCGGAGGGCGATTACAAGCGGGGCTTTGCGCGCTACTCGAACATCTACGAATGGCTCGGCTTCGATACGCCTCAGGCACGCCTCGACTACGAAGCGTATATGAGCGTGCTGCATCCCGACCATCGCGCGAGCACCGATGTCGCGGTCGCGTCGTTCCTCAAAGACGGCAACGGCGTGTTCGAACTGGAAAACCGGCTGCGGCATCGCGACGGCAGCGACCGCTGGGTGCTGGTGCGCGGCACCGCGCGTCGCGACGCGACGGGCAGGCCGGTACGCTTCGTCGGCAGTCTGGTCGATATCACGCAGTTGAAGCTCACCGAGCAGGCGCTGCGAGCAAGCGAAGAACGCTTTCGCGGCACATTCGAAAACGCCGCGGTGGGTGTTGCGCATTGCGGCCTCGACGGCCGCTTCCTGCGCGTGAACCGGCGCTCGAGCGAAATCGTCGGTTTGGAGCGCGATGCACTTCAGCAAAAGCGCTTGCATGGACTGATCGATCGGGATTTCGTGACTGCGAGTCTGGATCGCTTCCGTTTGCTGACGGAAGAGAAGCTCGCACATTATTCGGAAGAAGTGCCGCTCGTGAAGTTCGACGGTTCACGGGTGTGGGTCGGTCTTTCCGTCGCGCTTCAGCACGACGGCGCGGGGAATACCAGCCATGTGATCGTCATCATTCAGGACATTTCCGCGCGCAAGGCGCTGGAAGACACCGTGCGTATCGCAAAAGATGCGGCGGTCGCAGCCAATCGCGCGAAGGACCAGTTTCTTGCAAACATCAGTCACGAATTGCGCACGCCCCTCAATGGCATTCTTGGGTACGCGCAGATGTTGCAACGAGACGCGCGGCTCGACGCGCGTCAGCAGGCCGGCGTCAGTGTGATCGAACAGAGTGGTCAGCATCTGCTGACGCTCATCAACGATATCCTCGACTTTGCACGGCTCGGCGCTGGCAAGCTGGAACTTCAGGTCGGCGAAGTGTCGCTGCGTGCGTTTCTGGCGACGATCGCCGAGATTGTCGGCGTGCGCGCGCAACAGAAAGGCCTCGTGCTGAACTATGTGGCGGCGGCGGACCTTCCTGCTGTCGTTCGCGTCGACGAACGCCGGCTGCGCCAGGTACTGCTCAATCTCCTCGCCAACGCCGTCAAGTTCACCGACCACGGCGAAGTCAGCCTGTCCGTCAGCCGTGGCGCGATGGCGCGCGTTCGCTTCGAAGTGCGCGATACGGGTATCGGCGTGAGTCCCGACCGGCTCGAAGCGATCTTTCAGCCATTCGAACAGGCCGGCGATCACACGCGGCGCAGCGGCGGCGCGGGGTTGGGTCTCGCCATCAGCCGGCAGCTGGTACGCATGATGGGCGGCGATATCTACGTCGACAGTGCGGCGGGCGCGGGCAGTGTGTTCTGGTTCGAACTGGAAGCACCTGCGTCGGCGGCGGATACGGGAGCGTGCTCGCCACGGCTGCAGGCAGGCAGTCTCGATGGAGCAGGCCGGCCGATTCTCGTGGTCGACGACGTACCCGCGAATCGGACGTTGCTTGTCGAAGTGCTGGGTCGGGCGGGATTTCATGTGATAGAGAGCAGCGACGGACGTGACGCGCTCGCGAAAGCGGCGGCGCATACCCCCGATCTGATCATTCTGGATACCGTGATGCCGCTGATGGGCGGCATTGAAATGCTGGCGCATCTGCGCCGTTCCGAGGCGTTCGCGGCAACGCCTGTGATCGTCGTTTCGGCTGACGCGTCCGAACGAAATGCGCGCGCGAATATCGCCGCGGGTGCCGACGTTTTTCTCGAAAAGCCGCTCGACCTCGACCGGCTGATGCAGTCTGTCGTGACGTTGCTCGGCCTCAGCCAGAGCCCGACAACTTCGCCGACGTGCGAAGCAGCTCAGCAACTGGTCGTGCCACCACGAGAAGAAATGACCATACTGCACCGGTATGCATTGCTCGGTTCGATGCGTGACATCAACCGGCACGCCGATCGACTTGTGAAACTGCATGAAAAGTACGAACCGTTTGCCGCGCGCTTACGGCAACTCGCGACGACCTACGAATCGCAGGCGCTGCTTTCGCTGATCGAACACCATCTGAATAACGAAGGAAAATGACAATGGGAGAGCCGAAAAACCATGACGCTCCCGTGGTGCTCGTCGTGGACGACACGGCGGCGAATCTGGGGCTTGTCGTCGATACGCTCGAGGCCGAGGGTTTGCGCGTCGCGGTGGCGCGTGATGGACATGAAGCGCTGCGGCGCGCCGAGCTTGTCGAGCCCGACCTGATCCTGCTCGACGTAATGATGCCCGGTCTCGACGGATTTCAGACTTGCCGGGCGCTGAAGGACAACCCTGTTACGCGCGATATCCCGGTGATCTTCATGACATCGTTGACGCAGACGGAAGACAAGATCATGGGCTTCCGGCTGGGCGCGATGGACTTCGTGACCAAGCCACTGCAAATGGAAGAAGTCGCCGTTCGTGTGCAGACGCATCTGAAGCTGCGCGCGCTGCAACGTTTGCAGCAGGAACAGAATGCGCGGCTCGAAGAAGAGGTTAAGACGCGCATTCAGGCACAGGACGCGCTAATCGAAGTGCTGAACGGCGTGCGCAACGTGTCGAATGCGATTGCCCACGATCTGCGCACGCCACTCACCGAGTTGCGCTCGCGGCTCGAAGTGTTGATTCTCGGACTGCGCAAACGCGGTGATGAAGACACACTAGGGCAACTTGAAGTCGCTATGGCCGATGTTGATCGCGTGATCGGCATTTTCAATGCGCTGTTGCGCCTCGCCGAGATCGATGCGGGTATGCGGCGTTCGGGGTTTATCGAAAGCGACGTGGTGGCGATCTTGTCCGATGCTGTCGAGTTCTATCAGCCGGTCGCGGAGTTGCGCGGAATTTCGCTGACGCTGTTGCTTTGCTCCGAAACTGAAGTACCCGCGATTGTCGATCCGCTTTTGCTCGCGCAAGCCATCGGCAATCTGATCGATAACGCGCTCAAGTACGCGCAGGAGAATGGCGAAGTTGGTGTGTCGCTGTGCGAGCGCGAGGACCGCGTCGATATCACCGTTTCGGACGATGGCCCGGGCATTCCTGCCGCTGAGCGGACCAAAGTCACGGAGCGCTTCTATCGCGGTGACCGAAGCCGTGGCACGCCGGGCGTTGGCCTGGGACTCGCACTGGTTAAGGCGGTAGCGACGTTGCATCAGGGCTCGCTCGATTTTTCCCACAACGCGCCGGGGCTGGCGGCGACCATGACTATCCGGCGCACGACGTGATGCTGGGGTGGCGTCCGAAGGTGTAGGCGCGACATGAGAGAGGAACGCCGACGGGATCGATGAGCAAGCCCGACACCACCGATCTGGCGAAGAGAGCCGCAATTGAAGGAAAACCGGTCGCGGTAAGTGGTGTGTTCTACAGTCAAGTTGATACGGCGCTCGCCAGCGAGCGTGCCACAGGTCAAGCAAGAAAAGTCCAGACCTTCTCAGACGAGCATCCGCAAAGTTGACGTGCCATCACTGCGCCGCATTGCTCGCAACGGTAGTGTTCAATGGCCGTCACGCCTTCGCATTGACCAATGCCGATCAATCTTAAATCGTCCGTGCGCATCGTGTCGGCGGGAGATCCCCGCAGGCCAGCGCATATCGTGCAGTCGTCCAATTCTATTGCCCCCTGGTAGCAACGCACCGTCAAAAACGCACGAAAAGGACGCCCCTGGTGCGGGCGAAAGTGGAGCGCCCACGAGGAGACAAGGCGGGCGCCTTTAGTGTCGCGCGACAATTTCCCGTGTGCAGCAGTTGTCGAAATTCATTCGTGCAATAACTTCAGTCGCGTCCAAATGACGTCTGATCGTGCAAGTTTGTACTCATCGCATGTGAATTTCGAGGGGTTCGTTCGCGAATATCGGACGGCCGGACGGATTCGAAGGAGTATTGGCATCGTCACGAGGTAGACGAACTCAAAACGATTGATAGATCGGCCTGCCTGGCCCTCTCTCGGGTTGTATTGCGCTACGCGCAACCTCGGATTGCGCAGGCGCGCTATTTTGCGAACGCCATTCGCCCTCACGTGTGCAAGACATTCAGACTGGGCTTCGCAAAAACATGAAAGTTGGAAAATTTCAAATAGAGATCGGCACGCGCCGTTTGATGCTTGGAAGCGAAGACATGAATCTTGGCGCTCGAGCGTTCGATATCCTTGTCCTTATCGTTGCCGCGGGCGGCCAGATTGTTACCCGGGATGAGTTATTGACGGCGGTATGGAGAGGGGCGATCGTTGAAGATAACAATATCGACGTTCATGTCTGTGCTATCCGTAAGAAACTGGGCTCCGACCGGAACCTCGTTATCACAGTGCCGCGTCGAGGCTACCGTTTTGCCGTGGCTGAAAATGGAACTGAGCGAGTCCGGACCATGCCGAGGAAAAATGAGGCACGCGTAGGCGCGCAGGGGGCTCATGCTCAATGGGAGGTGGCGATTGACCTGTTGAGTCAAATCATGAGCAGCCCAGGTTTGAAATCGCATTATGCGATGCGCACAGGCCGTGCACGATCCAGGGCCGCGCGAGTGGTCTCTGCCGCAGCGTCGGTGGCCAGCCGTCTTCGTCGCGCACGTTCAAACTTGAGTCGTTGGCGGCGTCGATTTTAATACCAGACTTGCTGGATTGCCCCGGAGCTGGTCGGCGGCCCGTGGTCCGCTGCGAAAGACGGTTGATGCGGACAAACTCGCGCGTCTTGTCCCTGAAGCTTCCGTTTAGCGCTTGCTCGATCCGGCTCTCCTGGCAGCGGTCATCGAGAGTTCAGGGCCGACTCCCGATTTGATCGATAAATCGCGAATCGTGTGAGGCCGTTGCCGTGATAACCCGCGCCTTATCACGGCAATCCTCCTAGGTCAGCCGCCGCGGGTGCTAGGGAATGGCGTAATCCGCCGGCTGATCGGCCATAGCCGACGTTCGCTCATCCGCCATCGAGAGGCAGCTGAGAGTTGCGCTCAAGACGTTCGCTCGTCGGTAGATGCCACGAAGTCAAGGCGCGATCGCAGGCGGCGAAATCTGCTAGGTCTCTCGACTCGGCGCAGTTTGCGGTAAGCGGCAATCGATCGATGGAAATAAAGAGTGGCCCTTCATAGTTACTGCCGGGCCTTTGTCGGGTGACCGTTTTGAAGCGCCCACCAAGATAGATTTGTCCCAACGGCCGCTAAGGCCGACGGCGCGAGGCCGGCTCTCGCGATCGAACGACCGCCTTCCGATTTTTAATCTGCCATCGGAGAGTCTCGGCAACGCATCAAACGAAGGTCCCTTCGTGGCCGGACCCAGCCCTTTCACAAACGGCGCAAATTGAACGAGCCGTTGGCAATACCAGCCGATTGAGGCGCGCTCGTTTCTTCAGCTCCACCCGGCGGAAAGCGATGCACGCGGAGCCTTTTGCTCTGCCGTCCGATGTCTCAGTAGTTAAACCGCCGAATAAGGGCATTGTCTTCCCGATTTAGCGATTTTTCACGGCGTGTAAGCTCGCGAACTGCGCAAGCAAATGTGCGAGCAGGCAGGGAGGTGCGTAATCAAAGGCGGAGGGATTCAGGACGTTCGAGTTCAACGATAGGATCCAGCGTTGATCGAAATGCGGCTGTAGGGATTGCGCAAGCGTCAATCGCCAGCATCCGTCTCCGAGTCGGAGTATTGCCGCGCGTCGCGGCAGCTTCAGCACGCGGAGCACGAGACACGTCGTAAGGAACTAAACGAATGGCGCGCGCCTCGTGCATGAGGGCAGTATTTATTTGATGCTGACGCGAAATAGTGAGCGCGCCTGCTATACCAGCGGCTTGAGCCTCAGAGAGGTCTTCAACGCGGCCAACTTGCCTGGTCCCGCGGAAGTTGGCCATCCGGGTCGTTGACCTCGATCGAATTGCCATCGCCGAGGCGGTCGGTAAACACCACGACGTTTGTACCGCTCTCGTGGGTCTGGCTGGGAAACACAATGCCGGTAAAGCCCTGCTCCCGAACCATGTCGCTGAGAACCCAGGTCGGGGGCTCGATGTGCAGCTCGAATTTCAGGTGCCGCCAATCCTCGCGCCAGTCGTGCCAAAGGTCGTCCCAAATAGGGCCGCGGTGGAGTTGCCGCAGGTCGACCAGATTACGCAGCGCGACGGTGTAGGAGCAGACCGTGCAGGGTGGCAGGAAGGGCGAGGTCTGCTGGTACTCGCGCAGCGCTGTCAGTTCTTCCAGCGACAAATACAGTGCCTCGATACCTTCGCGGTTGAAGCGCCCGCCCTTGGCTGCGGCGCCCGCTCCACTGGCCGGCCGGCTGGCCCAGCGGGGTGCATGTGCGCGGTAAAGCATAGTGCCCGCCGGCAGGTGCGTCAGGATCATCCAACAAATCCTGCGCTGATCGACTCCAGATAGTCGATCGCATCCTCGGTCCGCCCGTCCTGGAGCAGTTGCAGGATAGTCTTATGGCGAAACGTGGGGATGGGCTGGTTCTTGACCAGAAACAGCGCTCGCTCGAAGTCCGGCTGTACCGCCACAGCTGCCGACAGCACGCGCATGAGGTCGCGCAAGGTGGACTGGAGTTTTGGCGACTCAGGATGGGTGCGCAGCGTGTTGCGATGAACACCCGCCAAGGTTGCCAGGTCTTGCTGCTGCAAGCCCAAGACGTTGGCGAGGTTGGCGGCGGATAGACGGGACGTTCCCGCTTCACGCGCGGACTCAAGCACGTCGGCAAAGGCAATGGCGCTCATGGTCGTTCCAGGTGGCGAACTGTACAAGCACATTATACGCACAGTTGGTGCATAGCTCAACACGCCAATCCCGGCCAACTGCAGGGTCCACGGTCCGGTCCCGCCTTGCCTAGAGTGATGCTGGCATCAAGAGGCTGTTGGCTTTTGCAGATCCACGACGGCTTACGCTCGTGTGGATCATCAAGGCCAATGGCTCAGATCGACCCAACGCGGCCGGCTGAAAGGCTTGCTTTGGCATGGCCGCTTCCAATGTAGAACAGCCGCACAGTTTTCAGTTCTGGAGCAACGAACCTGCACGCGTAGGCTGCACCAGAGCTGCGTTTTCCAGGACCACCGACGCCACGTCCTTTGCCAGCAGGAACGCCGAGGTTTCGCCCGAAGCGTGCGAAAGCGCCAACGCCCCCTGAAGCAACAGGTTGAGTTGTTTCGCGAGACGCTGAGGTTTGGCAAAGCCCGCCCGCTTGCACAGTTCGAGGAACTTCACTTCACCGCGTGAACTGGCCGCTATGCCAAGTTCGACAATACGCTCGTGTTTCCCTGCATATTCCTGTGCTGCCTTCGCTCCCAGACAGCCGCGCGTGAGCATCCGGCCGGTAACTTTGCGTACGTCGAAGAACTCGAGGATCTGATCGCGCGGGTCGCTGATGTGTGCGACCGGACCGAACAGTTCATGCACGACGCCCTCGCTATAGAGCTGCAATACGGCCTCGATCAGATCCTCTTTCGACGGGAAATACTTGTAAAGCGTGCGCTTGGATATGCCGCTGCCGGCCAGGGCGGCTTCCATCCCCGTCGCATGGAAGCCGGCATCGTAAAAGCGATCGAACGCATATTTCACGATCTCGAGCTTCTTGCCTTCGATTTCCGTGCCCGGCCCCATCTCGTCGCCCTCGTAAAGTCCACCTCGCATTTATAGCAAATCCCTTTGACAAAGTAAACGATGTCGTTTACATATACGAGAAGGTAAACGATGTCGTTTACATTTGCGATGCAGGAGTTCGGCCGGGGCGCGCCCGGCAACGCCGTTCTTGCTCAACTTCTAGGATCAATACCCAATGACTGACCTTCTGGAAAAGGTGCTCCACGCACATGGCGGACTGGGCAATTGGCGCCGCCTGAACACGATCGACTTCCGTCTGACGTTTCGCGGCGCCGCCCTTGCGCTCAAACAGCAGCCGCATGGCCTGCGGGATGTGCTGGTCAAGATCGATGCACGGCGTCCGCGAACCCCGATCACGTCTTATCCGGCACCCGGTAGCCGGGGCGTGGTCGACAACGGGAGCGTCAGGATCGAAACCGATGCGGGTGTGAAGACCTCCGTGCTTGATGAGCCACGGAAGACTTTCGAGGGGCATGAGCGGCAATCGCCGTGGAGCGAGAGCCAGCTTCTCTACTTCGTCGGGTATGCGCTGCAGAACTACATGACCATGCCGTTCCTGCTTGCGAACGATGGTGTGCGTTGCGAAGAGGTCGCGCCTCATGAGGAGCACGGCGAAAGCTGGCGCGTGCTGAAAGTCAACTTCCCGTCCGGCATCCATGTGCACTGCTCGGAGCAGAAGTTTTATTTCAATGAGGCAGGGTATCTCGTCCGCAACGACTACACCCCCGACGTCAGCCGTGGCACGGCCTCGCACTACACCTTCGATCACCAGAATTTCGACGGTTTCATCTTCCCGACTCACCGGCGGGTGGTCCAGCGCGAGCCGAACGGTCGGACGCTTCTTACGGCGCCCTCGATTTTCAGGCTCGATATCGAATCGGTTGTCCTGTCGTAAATCTTCGGCTCACGGCGAATGACTTTCCATATCCCGGCAACGGGTAATCAAACACTCTGGAGAAGATCATGACTCTCTCAAACAAGGTCGTACTGGTGAGCGGCGCCAATCGCGGCATCGGCGCGGCCATCGTGAAGGAATTGCTGAAGCTCGATGTGGCGAAAATCTATGCCATGGCGCGCGATCCGAAGACGCTGCCGTCGTTCGGGGGCTCGCGGGTCGTTCCGCTGCAGATGGATATCACGAGCGAGGTATCCGTCGGCGCGGCCGCCGCTACAGCGCAGGATGTGGACGTGCTCGTCAACAACGCCGGCAGGCTGGCCTTCGGCAGTTATCTCGACAGCAGCTGGGAAACCTTCGAAGACGACATGCGGACGAATTACTTCGGCACCCTCCGCGTTCTTCGGGCATTTACCCCGCAGTTCGTGGCCCGTCAGTCCGGCACCATCGCGAACATATGCAGTGTTGTCGGCCTGTCGGCCGTTCCCTTGATGGCCGGTTATTCGGCTTCCAAGGCTGCGCTGCATTCTCTTACCCAGTCTCTGCGCGGGACGCTGGAAAAAGACAACGTCACGGTGATCGGCATCTATCCTGGACCGATCGAGACGGTTCTGGCGGAGGAAGTGCCTTATCCGGACAAGGCGACGCCCGAATATGCCGCCGTCAATATCGTGAAAGGCATCGCAGAAGGGCATCCCTACATTTTCCCCGATCCGCTGGCGCAGCAAGTAGAGCAATTGTGGTCGACCGACAACCGGAAGCTGGAACACGTCTCGCTGCACCTCGGCGCCTGAATACCGTAGCGATCGGGCAGCCGGATTGATATCGACATCCGCCGCTTGGATCGGTGGACGTCGATTCGCCCCAGACGTCGTCACCAGGATTTGCCGCAACAACGGATGGTTCTGTTTAACCCTCGCAGTTAACTCTCGCAGGACAAACCCTTCATGATTACGCGCCGTTCCTTTACAACGAGTTTTCTCGCTGGTGCTGCAGCCATGGTCGTAACCAGCACAACGTCGGCCAAAACTCAGTCCGCCAACCAGGATGGAAAACCGTCGCTTGCTGACGATCCGGCTTTTCCGACCCGCTACCGCACGGTGGATATCGACGGAGCTTCAATCTTTTACCGTGAAGCGGGTACACCTGGTGCACCGGTCGTGCTGCTGCTGCCCGGCTGGCCGTCGTCATCCGCGATGTTTCGTGATCTCATCCGCGAGCTGTCGGCGAACTACCATGTTTTCGCCCCCGATTATCCCGGCTTCGGTAACAGCGATATCCCCGATCGCTCGCACGCTCCCTATACCTTCGACGCGCTCGGCGAGGCAATCGGCAAGTTCGTCGACAAGGTCGGCATCAATCAATACGTAATGTACGCGACGGATTTCGGAGGCCTCGTCGGATATCGCGTGATGCTGAAAACACCTCAACGGATGAAGGCGTTGGTCGCGCAAAACAATCCGCTGTTCCTGGGGGCAAGCCCATGGTTCGGGCCGCTTGTGCCGTATTGGAAGGACGGTACGACCGAGAGCCGCGAGAAGGTCAGACAACACTATCTAACCCTCGACGTGATCCGCGATCTGTACCTTGTGGGTGTTCGCGATACATCCCTGATCGATCCGGAGCAGTGGCAACTCGACTATGCCTCATTGCAGCGCCCCGGAGCTGCGGATATTTCGCTCGATCTGCTCTACGATATCCGTACCAACGGCCCCGCACTCAAAAGTGCCCAGGACTACCTCCGTGCGCAAAAGCCGCCGACGCTGGTCGTTAGCGGGAAAAACGACATCCTGTTTCCGGCCGAGAGTCAGTTGCGGTATCGCGAAGTCGTGCCCAACGCCGAGACCCATCTGACAGACAGTGGTCATTGCGCCCTAGCCGACAAGAGCGGGGAGATCGCCAGGCGGATGCACGATTTCCTCGGTCGAGTGCTCTAGCCAGATCAGGCACATCGTGCGCTGCCATTCTTCACGCCTATGTGGGGGCGGGGTAGCGACTAAATCCTGTTGGTTGCCAGTTGATTTCCGACTGGCACCAACCTGGATATGCGCTCCGACGTGGCACGAACTTGCAATGCGTGAGCGGCCGATCCACTGCGAAGAGCGCATCGCAGAACTTAGCAGACCGTTATCGAGTGCGGCGCAGCCGTTTGAGCGTCCGCTTGACTACTCCGTCGACTGTCGCAATCTGGCCGTTAATTGCCAATCGGTGTGCAATCAACGAAATCATTCCGCGAACGGCAACACACGACCCACTACGGTCAGACGAACCCCTCCAAAGCGGTCAGTCAGTCGAATCACGGTTTTGCGAACTGGAGCACCTTGAAGCAGCCGTTGGCGACCTCACCCAATCGGCCAAAAGCAGCCTTTCCCTCTTCATTTTCGAATGACCGCCCAACTACCGCCTTCGGTCAGTCGTCGCTCGCTAAATGCATGGCGTGCATTATCGTGGCCGTACGCTATGCCAGACCTCGTTGAGACCATCCCCGGCGCGATCACCCGGCTTTTTGTCCATCAGACCACGATGCAGGGGCTTTCCTCTGAAGGCCCATTGCGATCCGCCGTTCGGCGCCGGCTTCAACGTCAGATTGCCTGAAGGTTTGTCGCCTGGCGCGGCGAGCGCTGGCGGGAAGTTTCTGTCGCAATCGCCTTCGCAGGCTTTCGTATCTGGCGTTCCCTTTCCGTCGAATACATACAAGGTCATGCCGTGCTCGTCGACCAGCATCCCGTCGCTTGTGTGAGGCGCGGCAGCGAGCGCTGATGTTGCCGCGAAAAGTCCAATGAGCATCGTGAGCGCTTTCATATCTAACCTCCCCCTATGACTGGCTTTCCCCGGCGATGTCGAAACTCATCGCCGCGCCATGATACGAAGCACCGGACGTCCGTCGACGTTCTTCAACGGGAAATAGACGCGATGCGTCGATGGATCGACGCCAACCACATGCGCGTTCGGACCGATGCTGCCTTCACCGGTTTTCGACACGGCTGACGAGCCAACGGCGAACATCGAGACGACGCCCGCTTCACCTGCAACATAGAGCGTGCCCATGGCGGGATCGAATGCGAGTACGTCAGGATCGTCACCCACGTCGAACGCCTGAACCACCTGTTTCGTGAGCAGGTTCAACGCCAGCAGCTTCGCGTTGTCTTCACAGGCGATGAATGCCAGATGAAGTTGCGGAACGATATAGAGACCGTGATTGCCCTTCGCGCCCGGCAGATCAATTTGCGAGATGATCGCGTCGTTTGTGGGATCGATCTCGACGAGTTTTCGTTGGGACTGCGCGTTGACGAAGATGTGACGGGACGCGGCATCGTACTGCGTATTGCCGATGGTGCCGCCCAGCTTGATCGTGTTGGTGCGACGGTTAGTCTGGGTGTCGATCACCGTTTCAGTGCCACCCGTCTCGTCTGATACGTAAAGCTTTCGCGTGTCGGGTGCGTAGGCCATTCCATCCGGACAGACGCCGCCCGGTATGCGCGCGGTGATCTTCAGCGTAGTCTCGTCAATCGCAACGACTTCATTCGAACCCGTCGCCGACGCATAGACCCGCGAAAGTCCGGGCACAACGAGTATCCCATGCACTTTGGAGATGTCGCCAATCCGCGCGACGACGCGCGAAGTCTGCGTGTCGAAGACGATGACCTCGCTATCGCCCAGGTGCGCGATAAACAGCAGATGCCGATCCGGATCGAAGCTCTCATAGTCGAGCCGTGACGCACGGCCTGGTAGCGGTATGTCGGCGACGTGATTTAGCGGCAGGCCGGCCGCGGACGTGCCGGCAGCGTTCGAGTGGCGATGGACAACGAGTGCTGCAACGACGACGAGCACAACGAAGACAAACGACATCGCAGCGCGTCGCTGGCTGATGCCTATCTGAGTGTTCATGACGAACCTCCGTCGGGCTTAACGTGACGGAATGCGGCGAGTAGCGAGAGGTCGTACGCGATCTTCAGCGCGCCGCACGCCACAAGAGGCGCGCCGAGCCACCCCAGCCCAAGCAGTGCCCCTGAGAGCGTCGGCGCGAGCGCGGCTGCGAGGCTTCGTGGCACGGCTGTAAAGCTCGCTGCGGCAGGACGTTCGCCGGGCGTGACGACCGACATCACGTAGGCGCTGCGAGTCGGTACATCCATTTGCGACAGCGCGCTGCGCACGAGAAGCAGCGCGAGGGTCAACCCAAGGGACGGCGAAAACGCGGCGGCGATCAGGCATACGCTCGACGGGATGTGCGTAAACACCATGGTGTTGAGCAAACCGATGCGGCGCGACAGTGGTGGTGCAGCAAGCTGCGAACCCGCGCTGAGCAGTCCGGCCCAGAAAAAGAACTGGCCGGCAGCACCCAGTGACAGGTCAAATCGCTGGATCAGCCACAAGGTCAACAGCGAATTGACGAGCAGGCCGCCCGCGAAGGCATCGACGCTGAAAAGCAGCGCAAGGCGGATAACGATTCCACGTGAGGGGCCGAGAGGTGCGCGCGGCGCCTCAGTTGTCGAATGGCGTGCCGGGAGGCGACGGTAAAAAAACCAGAGAATGATTCCGGTTGTCGAGTAGACGATAAACATGCCGCGCATCGCCGTGAGCGATGAAACAGCCGAGTGGGCAGCGATCCAGTCAGGCAGTCCGGCCGCGAGTGCGCCGAGTGCTGCTGACAGCGCACCGACGAGGCTGTAGCGCGCAAACAGCGCCGTCCGTGCATCGCCCGTCGCCGATTCGGCGAGCTTCGCGTGTTCGAGCGGAAGGAACAGGCTGACATCGCCAGAACTTGGGTTTAGCGTGCCGACAAATGCAACGATAAGCAATGGCCACATCGACGACAGTCCGGCGAACGCCAAACCGGTGGCCATCATCAGCGCTGCTGCGAACCGCAACAGGCTGCGCGACGCGAAGCGAATTCCCGCGAGACCGACCAGTATGGTCGCGAAAGCGGACCCGAACAGCGTGGTCGTGCTGATCAGGCCGACGGCCAGTTGTCCAAACCCGAGCGCCAGCAGATAGCCGGGCAGTAACACTGCAATGAAGCCATCGCAGATACCGCGCAGCCCGCGAGCGACAAGCAGGATCAGCGCGTCATGACCAACGCCAGAGTGCCAGTTCAATCATCATCCTCATCATCGCCAGAGCGCTCGGCCACCAGCTTTCCGTCTTCGCCAATCGTCAGTTCCCGTTCTCGGCCATTCAGCGAGACAGGAACCTCGTACAGCGTTTTGCCGTTCGTGGTCCACTTTTCGATCGCGCTCACGCTGCCGCCATGCGATTGCTGGTCGATCGTTCTCTTGACCGCCTGCGGAACCTCATAGATCGCGACCGTTTGTGCGACACGCTGTTCGGATGAGATTCGTTCGCAACCGGTCAATCCGATGCACAGCGCGACGAAAAATGTGGCCGGGAGCAGTCCAGATACACGACGCATGGGAGGTCATGCCTGTCTATGCATGGGCATCGCGGCCTGAAGTCTCGAGGCCGCGTTGTCCCAGTTGATGATGCTGAAAAGCTGGTTCACGTACTCGTTGCGACGGTTCTGGTACTTCAGGTAGTAGGCGTGTTCGAACACGTCGAGAATCAGGACGGGCTGGATGCCCCAGGCCGTGAGCTTCTGATGGTTCTCGCACTGCAGGATCATCAGCTTGCAGGTCGCGGGGTGATAACCAACGACACCCCATCCTGACGCCTCGACGGCGACGGTCGTGGCGATCAGCTGTGCCTTGAACTTCGCATAGGAACCGAAGTTCCGGTCGATGGCCCTCGAGAGATCGCCCTTCGGCTCTCCACCTTTGCCGGAAATGCTCGTCCAGTAGACGGTGTGCAGGATGTGGCTCGAAAGCTGGTAGGCGAGCTCTTTCTCGTGGAATTTCACGAGCGCAAAGTCATTCGAATCCCGCGCTTTCGCAAGTGCCTCTTCCGCCTTGTTGGCGGCGGCCACGGCAGGCTTGTGATGAAAGTTGTAGTGCAGTTCGACGGTGCGGGCATCGATCGCGGGTTCGAGCGCATCGTAGGCAAAAGGCAGCGGAGCGGCCACATATTTGCCGTCCGCATCGGTCAGCCTGTCAACGTAGCCAGACTCGTCAGCAGCGTGCGCGTTGTGCGCCTGTGCGAGCAGGACGCAGGCGCCGACGGCGGCAGTGTTGTGCAGGAATGTACGACGGGTTGCCATTAGTGTTGTCCTCGCAGGTATGCGCGCGCGACACAATCAGAAGGCGTGCGAGTGGATGAGCGGATACACGACAAGACCGATGAGTGCAGCGGCAATGACGATGACGGGCTCCTGCAGCTTTTTGAAACGCCACAGCAGCAGTGCGGTCGCGACTGCCAGCAGAACAGTCGGCCAGTCGATGATCGAGCGGCGTGCGATGACGATTACCGAGCCGGTGATCGCGCCAACGGCGGCGGCCGTGATGCCGTCGACGAACGCCTTGACGGCGGGCAATTTGGCGTATTTCTTGAAGTACGGCGCAGGCAGCACTGTGAACAGATAGCAAGGGAGGAAGGTGCCGAGCGCTGCCACGCAGGCGCCTGTGAAACCTACGACCAGATAGCCGATAAAGCCCACGGTGATCACGACGGGGCCTGGCGTAATCATCGCGACGGCGACGGCATCGACAAACTGTCTGTCGTTGAGCCAGTGATGTTCGGTGACGACACCGCCGTAAAGGAACGGCACGATCGCGAGCCCTGAGCCGAACACGAATGCGCCGGCTTTCGCGAAGAACAGCCCGATCTGGCCGAGTAGCGGCCAGTCGAAGCCGCTGAGCACGCCACTCGCGAGCGGTAACTGCGCTGCTGCCGCTGCATTCAGTCCGCCCTTGCTTAGCCACTTTGGCGGAGCCACGACGAACCAGTTAATCAGTCCGCCCGCAATGAAGAGCCGGGCGATTTCGGATTCGGTGATGACGGTTGTCGCGGCGAGCGTCAGATAGATCGCCCACAGAAGGCGGTCCCTTCCGAGTGTCCTCGTCGTGAGCTTGTATGCGCTCATCGCGATGATCCCCACCACGGCTGCACCCACGCCATAGAAGGCCGCCTGCATCCACGACAGCCCGCCGAAGTGGGCATAAGCCCAGCCGAGGCCCACCACCATCAAGAACGACGGAAACACGAACGCGATACCGGCAAGCGTCGCGCCGATGAGGTGATAGTGCACATGGCCCATATAGATGCCGAGCTGTGCCGCGAGCGGGCCTGGCATCATCTGCGCGAGTGCCAGCCCCTCGCGATAGTCTGATTCGCTGATCCAGCCGCGCTGCTCGACCAGATCGCGATGCATGTAGCCGACGAGTGCAACAGGGCCGCCGAATCCGAACGTGCCCAGCCGCAGCATGTACAGGACGAGCTGGCCAAGCGTGTAGCCGGGCGCCGTCATGGTCGTCGTGCTCACGAGCGTCCCCCCGCGTCCCGGCTTTTTGCAGCCGACACGAAGTGCGTGTAGAGCGAGTCGAGCACACGCCCCATTTCGTCGAGCAGTTGATCGTCGTCAGTTGCGCGTTCCCTTGCACCGGCCATCACTGCTTCGAAGCCGATCGCCTCTGGCACAGGAGCGCCGCCGACATCGAGCGCGTGGACCATTTCGCCCAGTCGAAGCAACGCGGGATCCTTGTCAAGGCCGAAGCTCGCGACCAGCACCTCGAACGTCACGCGTTCGCCGACGTGCGTGAAGGCCGCACCGTCAAAATCGAAGCCGAGCGCGTTCGCCGGGCACGCGCCGGGTGATGTGAGCCAGATGAAGCGCGCATCGCGATCGATGAAGCGCCGGATCAGCCAGGCGCTCGCGACACGATCGACCCACATGTGCTTGCGGGTCGCCCACGTGCGCCCTTGATAGTCACCGACCGACAGGCTGCGGATGGGCCGTTCAGCGGAATGAGGCTCGCCCGGTGACAGGACCGTGTCGACCAGCCCGATGAAGTCCTGCCATGCGGCCTCGGCGCGCGTCGCGGCGTCGCCCGGAAAGTAGTCGATCGCAACGACGCTCTCATAGTCCTTGCGCAGCTTCCTGAGAAGCTTTGTCAGTTCGGCGGCCGACTGGCCCGACACCGTCTTTCGCGCCTCCTTCAACGTGCGCATGAACTCCGCGTGATCGTCGCTGCGGTCGAAAAGCGTCCGGAATTCCTCGTCCTGCGCGGCGTCGATGCTCGGCGCACGAAGCAGATGTGCGGTGCCGCCGCTGTCCGCGATTGCGCCCGCCAGTTCGCGCAGCATCTGCTCGCGTTCTTCGGTGTGGGGTAGCAGGTAGATGCCGTCGCGGAGGACGGCGCATCCCTTCGCTTTCAGCGTTCGCCAGAAGCGCATGCGCGCGGTCGCATTTTCGGTCGGCAAAGTCAGCACAAGCAGCGACCAGATCGTTAGCGTGTTCATGTAGCGTAAACTACACCAATGTAGCTGAATCTACAATTCGTGATTTGGTTTTGCGGTTCGGCGGTAGTTTGAAGGAGGCGTGGTAGGATACCCCCCCACCCTATAGCGGAGTTTCCCGTGAGCCATACCATTCGCGACAAGCAGAAGCTGCTCAATCGCGTGCGCCGCATCAAGGGGCAGGTCGAAGCCATCGAGCGCGCACTTGTGGACGAGCGCGGCTGCAATGACGTGCTGCAACTCATCACGAGTTGCCGCGGCGCGATGAATGGCTTGCTGGCCGTCGTGCTGGAAGACCATATACGCACGCATCTGGTCGATGCCGAACACGAGCATGCTCACGATGAATGGAGTGCGACCGAGCAACTGATCGAAGTAGTCCACAGCTACTTCAAGTGATACCGAATCTGTAAAGCGGAAGTTGAAATGAGTGACTGGAAAGATGTCGTGTTTGGCGCGGAGCATGAACACGTGTTCCTCGGCTCCGAACACGAACAGAACGAACGCAAAACGTGGGCAGTAATCGTACTGTGCGGCGTGATGATGGTGGCTGAGATTGTCGGCGGCAGCCTCTATGGCTCGCTTGCCCTTGTGGCCGACGGACTGCACATGTCGACGCACGCGGGTGCGATGCTGATTGCGGCGCTCGCCTACACCTATGCCCGAAAACATGCGAGAGATTCGCGCTTTGTGTTCGGCACCGGTAAGCTGGGCGACCTTGCGGGCTTCACCAGCGCCATCGTGCTGGTCATGATTGCACTGTTGATCGGTTACGAGGCCGTATCGCGATTCCTCGCGCCTGTGCCCATCGACTTTGGTCAGGCGATTCCTGTCGCCGTGCTTGGACTGGTGGCCAATCTCGCGAGTGCCTGGCTGTTGAGCGGCAATCACCACGGCCACAGTCATGGTCACGGACATAGCCATGGTGATGATCACGGTCATGAAGACGAACACGGTCACGAGGACGAGGTGCATCGCATCTCTGACCGCGCTGGCGAATTTGCCCTGTCAGTCTTCGAGGACGGTGTTCCGCCGGTCTTCCGCATCACACCCGAAACGGCTTACTCGAAAGTGGATGCCGATGCTGTTTCGATCACGACAGTTCGCTCCGACGGCACGCGCCAGATCTTCAGGTTTGCCGATCGTGATGACTATCTGGAGTCGGTGGACGAGATACCCGAGCCGCACGCATTCGTTGCAGTAGTCCGCCTGCCCAACGGAGAACATCAGATCGAATTCGAGGAACACAATCACGACCACGCGAATGCAAAATCTGCCGCAACTCGTGACCACAACATCCGCTCGGCCTACGTTCACATCATTGCCGACGCCGCGGTTTCTGTTTTGGCGATTATCGGCCTCCTGCTGGCTCGCGCGTTTGGCTGGGTCTGGATGGACCCGCTCGCAGGGGTAATCGGCGCACTGGTGATTGCGAACTGCTCGTGGAGATTAATGCGCGATACAGGCGGCATTCTGCTCGACATGAATCTCGATAAGCGCATGGTCGAAAACGTCCGTCATGTCATCGAAGACAACGGCGACACCGTGCTCGACCTCCATGTCTGGCGTGTCGGTCCCGGGCACATGAGCGCGATCGTATCAGTGGCTACCCGTGAAACGCGACGCGACTCGCGCTTCTACCACGCGGCTTTCAAGCGTTTCAAGGATCTGTCACATGTGACGGTCGAAGTGAACCCGGCGCCATCCGGAGCTTGACCGATGACAGTCAAATCGCCTTGTATTGATGTGTGTGCGATCGATGGCAAGACCGGATTCTGCACCGGCTGCTTTCGGACGCGAGAGGAAATCCGGGACTGGAAGAAAATGACCGACCATCGGCGTCATGAGATTCTCAACGAGAAGTCCCGGCGACAGGCTAAAGTAAAACGCGAGCCGCAGATTGCAAAGTTGAAAAGCTGAAGAAGTAGGCCCGTTGTCCGCCGCCGCGCCGGACGTCGGACGTACAGCATATTGCAGCCGTTCACCCGGGGACGGCGAAAGGCAGCAATGGGTCGAGCTTGTGTGAAAACACGCTGATCACCTAAACTGGATTAACTCATTCAGCATGGGTGACCGGATGAAGCGATTCATAGAAGGTGAAGATCGCAAGCAGGTGACATTGCTTCCGGAGTGCCTGGATGACTTCGTCGCAGAGGACAACCCGGTCAGAATCATCGAGGCATTTGTTGAAGAGCTTGAACTTGCATCACTAGGATTCGATGGCGCGAAGCCGTCGACTACAGGTCGCCCGTCCTATCATCCGGGCGTACTGCTGAAGATCTATATCTACGGCTACCTGAATCGGGTCCAGTCGAGCCGCCGCCTGGAACGTGAATGCCAGCGCAACGTTGAATTGATGTGGCTCACGGGACGGTTGGCGCCGGATTTCAAGACCATAGCTGACTTTCGGCGTGACAACGGCATTGGCATTCGTAACGTGTGTCGCCGTTTCGTGATGCTGTGCCGTGAGCTGAAGCTGTTCTCGCAAGCACTGGTCGCCATTGACGGCAGCAAGTTCAAGGCAGTCAATACACGCGATCGCAATTTCACCGAAGGGAAGGTTGAAAAGCGCCAGAAGCAGATCGAGGAGAGCATCCAGCGGTATCTGAATGCGCTGGAGACCGCAGATCGCACGCAACCCGCAGAGCTGGAAGCAAAGACGACCCGTCTGAAGGACAAGATCGAGCGCTTGCGCGAACAGATGCGAAACCTCGAGCAGATCAAGGAGCAACTCAAAACTGAGCCGGACGGTCAGCTCTCGATGACCGATCCTGATGCACGCTCCATGGCGACTAGCGGCAAAGGCTCAGGAATGGTGGGCTACAACGTACAGGTAGCAGTAGACGCAAAACACCACCTTATTGTCGCTCACGAGGTCACAAACTCTGGCAGCGACCGGGCGCAGCTTAGCCCCATGGCAAGAGCTGCGCGCGACGCGATGGGCAAGACCAGACTGCGGGCAGTCGCCGATCGCGGCTACTACAGTGGGCTTCAGATCAAGGAGTGCGCCGATGCGGGGATTGCGGTCATGCTACCGAAGCCGACAACATCAGGTGCGAAGCACCATGGCCGATTCGACAAGGCAGACTTCATCTACATTGCGCGGGACGACGAATACCAATGCCCAGCTGGAGAACGGGCAATTTACCGTTACACCAGCGAGGAACACGGATTACAGCTACATCGTTACTGGAGTAGCGCCTGTTCGCAATGCGCGATGAAGCCAAAGTGCACTCCGAGCGACCAGCGACGGATAAGTCGATGGGAGCATGAGTCAGTGCTGGAAGCAGTTCAACGCCGGCTGGACAAGACACCTGACGCGATGACAGTGCGCAGGCGAACCGTCGAACATGTCTTCGGAACGTTCAAGCATTGGATGGGCTATACGCACTTCCTGATGCGCAGGTTGCCCAACGTAGGTACCGAGATGAGTTTGAACGTACTCGCCTACAATCTCGCTCGAGTGCTAAGAATCCTGGGCTTCAAGAAGACGATGAAGGCAATGCGGCAGGTAGGTGTTTGAGCAACCCGTAGTTCCTGAAACAAAGCGCTAAAGCTCGTCCAAAAGACATCTCAGAGGCTCACTTCCTCGTCGTCGCCGTGATGACCGCAAAGGCAGCCAAATGCGCCGCTGGGGGGCAGCAGTCATGCATCGCATTGGAATTCCATCAGGTTTCCACACAGCCTGGGTCGCATGCTGCCCGTCGCGGTTGATGCAATCTCACTAATTCGCTAAATCCAGTCTCACGAAGAGCGCCCCAGTCTCAGCGTTTCCGTTCCCTGCAGCAAAAGGGGCAGAATGTTGGCCGCTTGTGGTCTCTACTGTATAAATATACAGTGTGGTAATGGACAGCGCGAAAGCAAGGGAGATTGAGGCGATTCATCCGTCACTGTGGCGGGGGACCCAGCTTGCCCGCTATGCCGGACGCACGGTCGATACGGGCTACGACGAGTTGTCAGCAGAGCTTCCGGGCAATGGCTGGCCGACCGGCTGCCTGATTGAATGTCTTGGGCAGAAGACGGGTATTGGCGAACTACGGACTTTCGCACCCGCTCTCACCAAGCTAGGGGGGCGGCCGATCATGTTCGTGGCACCGACCGCGCAGCCTTCGATCGCGGGGCTGGCACACATCGGCTTGCCCGTTGACTGGCTCATGTTGCTCACACCGAAGTCGAGCACAGATGCGCTGTGGTCGGCCGAGCAGATACTGCGATCGGGCACATGCGGCGCAATGCTGTTTTGGCAATCGCATATTCGGCAGGAATCGCTCCGTCGATTGCAGCTCGCTGCGAAGAGCGGCGACACTTTATTCGTCGTGTTTCGGCCCCTCGCGACTGCAGTGGATCCATCTCCCGCCGAACTGCGCATAGCCTTGCGGCCCGCCGATGTCGGGGCGGAGGTGGAAATCGTCAAGAGGAAGGGGCCGGCATGCGACAGACGAATACGGATTGCTTTGCGACCGTCTGCCGTCCTCCTGAGTCCGCATGGGCGCAGCCGCCGCTCCGTCACAACGACGGTCACCGCAGGCGACGAACCGGCTTTCGTATGAATACCTCCGTCGCAGGTTAGCTAGCACTGAGCTTGCGGCCAAAGCCCAGTGCTGCGCGATGATTTTTGCCTGAGCGAAACTTGCGAGGGAACATCCGAAGGAGGACCGTCGAGCGCTTCGCGCGTCGCACAACCAACTTCACAGGAATGGCCACCGCGGCCGCCGCCCCTTCGCCTGCCGAAATGCGCCTGGCGCTGCGGCCGGCCGATGCTGGGGTAGTCAAGCGGAAAGTGCGTTTATGCAATGATCGCTCTGCGACCGACAGTTGGGCTGTCGAGCCCGCATTTTTCCGGGTCGATGGGCTCACAAACCCAACTATGACGACAATAGAGTGTCGTCAATGATCCGCTGGGCGACACTGTATGGGGACATAAGAGCGTCACTTTTAGTCGGGAACGGATTCGAATGCTCCGCCGTGAGACGTAATTGCGAAACCAGAGTTCGGGACGTGCTCGTAACTGAGCTATCGGCAACCGCAAGGAAACCCGCGGGCAGTCGCAATGTGAGGCTGGCGCAGGAGTCCCACACGGCTTCGAATTCTACAGAAACCTCAAAGCCCTTGTATTTATAGATTCGCTTCATTGGCGCACCCATGCGGAGCAGCGAGGCCGGTCAGACGCTTCATGAAATGCGACGATCCCGCGGGGACCGGTGCAAGCGCACGTCATCCGATCGGGAGCGAGCGGATTTGAACGGACAATTGTATCAACCCGTCCATTCGGTCGCGGCTTCGGTGACCGCGGCGGAGACGGCGACTGGCAGAACTGCGGTCCGGTGCCATGTAGCGCCGTATTCGGAAGTGTCGGAGCGGGAGGGGCGGCAAGCCGTGGCAGATATCAGCAAGTGACACGCCACATACAATGTAATAACATTGTGTTGACTGCCTTGCTTGATAGGTATAACATTGTTATTACGGTGACTCTATGAGAACGACGATTCGCAGAATGGGAAATTCGCAAGGTGTGCTGATACCGAAACCTGTCCTTGCGCAACTAGGGCTGGAGAACGAAGTGGAAATGGAAGTCGAAAACGACGCGATTGTCCTGCGCCGTCCGAGGCACAAGGCCCGGGAGGGTTGGGCGGAAGCAAGCAAGGCTGTTGCTGAAAGTGGCGACGATGCGCTGGTCATGGGAGAGTTCTCGAACACCGATGACGCGGAGCTTGCATGGTGATGCGTGGGGAAGTCTGGCTTGTCGCGCTCGATCCTACGCTGGGCAGTGAGATTCAAAAAACGCGCCCCTGTGTCGTCGTTTCACCACCAGAAATGCACGACCACTTGCGGACCGTTATCGTCGCACCGATGACTTCCAAGGGGCGTCCCGCGCCGTTTCGGATTCCGCTTACGTTCAAGCGCAAAGAAGGCTTGATCCTTCTCGACCAGATTCGGACGGTAGACAAGGTGCGGCTAGTCAAGAAAGAGGGCAGTGTGGCCGATAGAACGTTGTTGGACACCCTGCGGACTTTGCAGGAAGTTTTTGCCGAATAGGAAAACGTGAATCATCTGTCATAGACGCTTTCAAATGCAATTGATGTAACCAACAAGTCGGGGTCGACCAATCCGAGCCGAACACGGGCGACAAGCGGATGCAGATGACGAAGCAGGTAGCAGCGGGCGATGAATGGGCTTCCTTCAGCGACGGAGCCGCCGAATTTGTCAAGAATTAGGCAAAGCGGCGCCGCGCGCCATGCACGCGGTGCCGTAGCAAAAGATCGGAAAACTTATCGGGGCTGAATATGCAGTGGGCGATACCAGAAAATAGTCGAGAGCGCGTGAACGCCGCAGGGCGTACGCTCGTGGCGGGTACTGGCGGCACCGCAGATAGCATGGATCGTTATCTAGAAGCGTACGCGGTAATGTCGAATTGGCGCGCTTCTCATCAGTTCCCGCTAAACACCTTCAAGATAAATTTGCGGGAGCGCGCGAGAAGCATTGACGAGCATGCTTTTGTAGCACAACGCTTGAAGCGTGCGCCGTCGATCATCGCCAAGCTGAGTCGCTTTCCCGCCATGCGCCTCACTCAGATGCAGGACATTGGCGGTTGCCGCGCTGTCGTTTCCACGCTTGCCGATGTGCAGGCGCTGCGCGACGCGCTCAAAAGCAGCAGGATCAAACACCGGTTAGTCAACGAGAAGGTCTGGCTCGATTTTTTTTCACTGGTTTCTGCCGCGTTCGCGATACGCGAGGGCGTCGATGGTCCCCACGACCTCCGGGACGTTCAGAAGGTTCTGCGTGTAATGGAGCGTGACTTACACGTGATTGACAGGCTTACTGCGTTCCAGCGCGTAATGAAAGCAGCAGTCGCAGATCCTGAGCGACGACTGGCAGCATACTTCTTGATGGTACTGGATGCGCCCAACGAAGAGGTCACCGTCCTGTCTTACGCTGCTAACGAGTTCGATAAGGCAACTGCGGAATACAAACGCGTGGAAGAAGCAGCAAAGCCGGGCGTCGATGCTGTACTGGTTGTCGCCGATTCGGCACACGCGCTAAGAGTCGCTTATCCGAACTATTTCGGTGATACCTCGCTCTTCATTGCCGAGCTTCAGAATATCATTGCGCCCATTGAGCAGCACGCGTAGGAAAACCCGAGACTCTACATTATGACCACGCTTGCATTAGCCGGGCCTCGCTGCTTTCTCCGACGCCGACAGGGTCGTTGCAGTCACTTTTGAAAAAGACCCCTGCCGCCGTCCTGAGCGCATCCGCAGGTGTATTGCTGGCTTGCTTTGCTTGCGAGAAATGCGGCCTAAATGTGGCCAACACGAGCGACGCGTTGTCGCGGACTTGGAACCAGTGTGAAGCGCTGGATCAACGATATAGGCCATGGGCTTGACGCAACAAAAAACGGGAAAAGCACGATGGGCAAGGGTTTCCGGGGCAAGACTTGCGTGTATTGTGGCATCGATCATGTCTCTAGCACGGCTGATCACGTTATTGCCCGCGAATTCCTCTTCGAATCGCACAGAGTCGCTCTGCCAAAGGTACCAGCCTGCGTGGGCTGCAACAACGCCAAGTCCCAGCTCGAGCACTACGTTCTGACGGTGCTACCGTTCGGAGGAGCTAACACCGGGGCATCGGGCTACCTCGATGGACCGGTTAAGCGACGACTGCTGAAGAATCGCCGTTTGCATCACACTCTGGCTGCCGGTATGCGCACGAAGATGGTGAAGACAGGATCTGGGCCGTGGGAGGAGGCAGGAACGCTGCCGTTTGAAACCGCCAAACTGACGCAACTCGGCGTTTATATCGTCCGTGGACTCGCATGGCATCACTGGAAGACGATCTTCCCGCCGTCAATCATAGTGAAAGCGGATCTGTTCAACGCACAGGGGCGCGAATTCTTCCAGCGGGTGTGGAAACATCCTGACTGGGAGCAGCGTGTAGAGAAGCATTGGGGAGGTGACGTCGTCTCCTACAGAGGGGCATGCGCGACGGGGCGGCCGCATGTAAGCGTCTGGGAAATCTCATTCTTCGGAGGCGTCGAACTCGGCGGCGATCCCGGCAACCAGGCGAGGTCGGCCGGGCTCTTTACTGCGCTACGTTCGATCCTGCGGGTCGGTAGTCAATGAATCGGAAAACAGCGCGGGCCGCAAGCGCGGCCCGCTTATTACGCCCATGACTACAATTTGAATGAGCCCAAGCCTCGGGCATCGCCAGTATGGGTTACTTGGGGCGTATGGGTGAATTTGCCGATTTTCACGGCGGCAACTACGAGGCGGGGCCGAGCACCATCTTAAGCACGGGACCTCCTTTTCGGACGAAAGCCCGAGCGAAGATGATAGCAGATCATGCGGAAGACTCGACTGGGCTCGGAAAACACCCGGCGCGTGAACGCCCCGAATGCCGGCCGGTCGCTGGCAACGCCAAGGAGGTAAGAAGATGGCGACTCATATACTCTCTCAGTTCCCGCAGGACGAGCAGGACGATTTCGCCGCAGTATGCCAAAAATACGGTCGCGCTGACGGGGAATTCGAAGTGGTAGACGACGACCAATATCCGAGCGGCGGCCGAGTCGGGCCGGTTGGCCGGCAAGTCACGGTAGCACTGCGCGGTAGATCAGCGGTGGCTCTATACGATGGCGGGCACGGCAGTGCTTGGGTCGCTGACTTCGAAAATGACGTTAAGGCGGGATCGTTCGATTGAGGCGACGCAACGGAAAGGCGCGCGCCGATTTCGCGTGCGCGAAACAGGCGAGCCTGATACGTGGCGATCGGCTCGTGGTTCATTTTTGCGAAAACAGTAGTTATACTAACTATATTTTACATAATAACAATTAGCGTCCTTTTTGTTATCCATTAGGAAACTATACGTATTAAGTGCGTGAAATTCTTTTGAAATGGACAGTTGTTGTGGTTTGCAAAATCAGCGATTTCGGCGTCGGTGGCCTAAGTTGATAACTGCCGTCCATGGCCTCCGTGAGAGCCAATAAGACTGAAAACAGGAACACTTGCTTTGCGATGGATGGTGTATGGTCGCGCTCGCTATCTGGAGCGACTACCTCGAGTCGCTGCCCACGACGGTCCGCCTATTCGTGAGTGACAAAGCGAGCGACAGACGTCTCCCAAAGGGACCGCTCACGTCGACGTTCTGGTCGTTCGCGCAGGCGCATCGTCCTCAGCGCCGAATTCCCCATCGTTATCGGTCGCATCGGGAAGCCGGTATTCCATGAGGCGGTTGTAGAGCGTCTTAAGACTGATACCCAGCACCTCTGCGGCACGAACCTTGACTCCTCCGCACTGTTCCAGGGTCGCCAGTATCAGTTGTCGGTCAGCCTCATCGAGTGACATGCCAAACGGAATCGTGATGGTCGAACTGGCTGCCGGCGTCGACAGCGAAATCTGCAGAGGCACAACGGCGGTAGTGTCGGACTCCAGTCCCGACATGATGTGCGCGCGTTGCACGTAATTCCTGAGCTCGCGCACGTTTCCCGGCCAGCAGTACGACAGCATCATGTCGCTGACGGCGGGGGGGAAGTGCTTCCGTGTGTCAAAGCGTGCGTTCAGTTCGTCGAGAAACGACTGCGCGAGAAGTGCGATATCGTCGCCTCGCTCACGCAGTGGCGGCAGATTGATCGGAAAGACGTTCAGGCGATGGTACAGGTCAAGGCGAAGTTTGCCTTCTTGCACGGCCTGCTCAGGATCACGGTTGGTGGCGGCGATCAGGCGGACGTCGGTGACCATTTCCTTGGTCGTGCCAACGCGCATGAAGATACCCGTTTCGAGCACGCGTAGCAGCTTTACCTGCAGTTTGACTGGCATCTCGGTGATCTCGTCGAGAAAGAGGGTGCCGCCGTTGGCACGTTCGAAATAGCCTTTATGCTCCCGATCAGCGCCCGTGAACGCACCGCGCTCATGCCCAAACATTTCCGATTCAATCAAGTTCGGCGAGATAGCGCCGCAATTGACGGCTATGAAATCGCGTTTGTGACGCGCGCTCATCTGATGAATAGTCTGCGCAGCGACTTCCTTGCCCGTGCCGGACTTTCCCACGAGCATCACCGACAGCGCGGTCGGCGCCACCCGGCCGATCTGGTCGTACACCCGTTGCATGGCGGGTGAACTGCCAACCATCGACCCGAATCTGCCCATGCGGCGAAGTTCGCCGCGCAGGGCGCCGATTTCGGCTTTCAGGTCGCCAGCGCGTGGCAGGCGGCCCACGATCGCGTTCACACGTTGAAAGTTGACTGGCTTGACCAGGTAGTCGGCGGCGCCTGCTTTTAATGCATCGACCGCGGATTCGACTGTTGCATGCCCGGTGATTACGACAAACACCACGTCTGAACGTGGATCCAGATCGCTGAAAAGGTCGGTGCCCAAACCATCCGGAAGCTGGAGGTCGACGAACGCTACGTCGGGGGTGTGTTGCAGGATCTGGTCGCGGGCTTCCTGCAGGTTACCCGCTACGGATACGGTGAATCCTTCATCCCCGATGATCGTTGCGAGCGCTTCGCGGGTGGAGGCGTCGTCGTCGACTATAAGTGCATGTGCCATGGGAGCGGAGCGGATTTCGTGCGTGAACCGCGACGTAGAAATGGCGAGGAGTAACAGGCGATGCGCGAGACATCGCACTGAATTCCCGCTATCCATTCTGCCGAACGATGCCCCAAAGAAAAAGAGTGGCAGCGAAGTGTCGTAAACGTTGGCGGGTATTGCAGTCCAGAATGGAAATGCCAACGGCTCAATTACGCGGTGAGGGGGACGCTGCAATACGTAGCTGTTGTCGAACGGGTGACGTCTCTGACTGCGCGCTTCCGGGTGGAAAAAGGTGCGTACTGGACTTGCCGTCCGCGCTCGATGCGACTGAAAGGCACTTAGCACGCTGCATGCCTAGCGGTCGGGGAGCGAACGAGCCACTCAATCCAGCGCCGCCAGCGTATCGCCGAATCCTCCGCGTGCCCTGGCCGTTACGCGAGCGCTGGTAATGACGCGTGGAGCAGCACTCCACGCGATGTCGGTACCCGTCGCTATCAGCATGTCGACCAGCGCCACGTCCTCGCTACATGGGATCGGCGGAACTCCACCGGCGCGAAGGTATGCTCGGGCGGAGACCCCCAGATTCGCGCCATGCACGTGACGATGCCCATCTGAATCGACGTAGGACCTATAGAAGGCCTCACGGGTAGCGGCACTATGCTCGCTCCAGTCGTCGACCGTGACAGGACCGCATACCGCCTCAGCTCTCAACGCCAGTTGGGCAACCAGCCAGTCCGGTGCAACGCGGCTGTCCGCATCCGTGAAGGCAAGCCAGCGCGCGCCTCTGTCCAGCATGACTGAGGCACCTGCAGCGCGCGTGATCCCCACGTTGCGTGCGTCGATGCAGACCGTGTGTGCGCCGTACATAATGGCAATCTGCTCCGATCCGTCCGTGCAGCTGTCTAGGGCGACCACGATCGATACTGGCTCGCCGTTTAGCGCGGGATGCTGCGCGGCCAGTCTGCTAGCCTGGAGACAGGCGGGGAGAAGCTTTTCTTCGTTGTGGGCCGGTATTACAATGGCAAGCATGTCATGCCCCAAGGCTAGTTGTCGGATGGCACGCCACGGCATGCTGGCGTGCGCGTTTCGTCTGCCCTGCTACTCCCGGATCATTCCGACGTGGTTCCCTGACCGGTGCCAAGGTCGGCGCCCGTCGTCGGATCGATCTCGGTGTTTGACGCGGTACGCGACGCCATGGCTTTCAACGTCTCAAGATCGGATTTCGGCACATTCACCTGCGCGGTGCCGTCACCGCCATCGACCGCGGGCTTCGGATTGCCGTCAAACGTCCATTCGGGTCCTTCATTCCATGGACCGCGCACATCGTCGCCCTTGGAAAGATCGAAATAGACGTTGGTAAATTTCGGATCACCCGGGAGCTTGCCCTGCGGGAAGTTGGGCTGAATGGAGTGCAACGCTTTTTCGAACGACTTCTGGTGCGCGATTTCCCGCGTCATCAGGAAGCCCAGCGCGTCCTTGATGCCCGCGTCGTCGGTGACGTTTATCAGCCGTTCGTAGATGATCTTGGCGCGTGCCTCGGCGGCAATGTTCGATCTGAGATCGGCCGTCGGCTCGCCAATCGTGTCGATATAGGCCGCACTCCATGGAACGCCGGCCGAGTTTGTCAGGGCAGGGCCGCCGCCATAGAGGAGGGCGGTTGTGTGTGAATCATTTCCGCCTGCGGTGAGCGAGCGATAAAGTTCAGCTTCTTCCTCGACGGCCTCCGCGAGTTGGCCCTTGGCCCCCTTATTCAGCATGGCGACGATCGAGCCGATCACCTCGAGATGGCTGAGTTCCTCAGTGGCGATATCGAAGAGCAAGTCCTTGCGGCCGGGATCATCCTCGGCGACCGCCTGTGTGAAGTAGCGGCAAGCTGCGGCCAGCTCGCCCTGAGGACCACCAAACTGCTCCAGCAGCAGATTAGCCAGACCGGGGTTGGGTGCGGCGACGCGGACGGTGTATTGCAGGCGTTTGTTGTGCGCAAACATGAGTCATTCCTTTTTCGAAGACAAAACCATCCCTTTTGGCGCGGTGGAAGGCGCCAGCAGGGTCAACGGAGATTCCCCGAACAGCAGATCGACTGACCGACCGACCAGGTACGCGGGTGCGCGCGTTCGGGTCTCGGGACGAGAGTCCCGGCCAAGGCTGCGGTGCGAGTGTCCCGCTCTACATGAAGGCTCGCTCGTGTCCCATCAGCATGAGGTGTGCCTTGGACCCGGGGCCGAGGTGTGTCTGCCCGGCTGATAAGAGAGCAGTCGAGGGTTGACGAGCGTTGCAACCATTGGCCGACGCAATTGCGGCCTTGTCATCTTGAGCCTGGTCGGCGGGGATGCCGGATTACCGTCACTGACGGTGAGATCTGCTGGCCGACAGAAGGTCGTCTGGCTATGCTGCAAACAAGTCGCGCTCTTCCGTGAATGCGTCGAGAGAAAATTCCCTCTGTGCGTCTGGCGCATTAATTGACGTTTCCCTCAACTCCCATCGGCTGATTCTCCAACGGAAATTCGCGGCGCCCGAGCAGGCGCTGCGGCGCCTTTTGCGCCGAGACATAGCCGAAAAAGCGAGGCGGGTAAGACCGACTCACCCATCAATGATCGTCTCCCCCGGCGTGACGACGCTGCCGGCCTGCTGGCTGGCGAAACGCGGTCGCGAGACGGGACGTAACAATACCCGCCGACGGGCCGGAGTTCTGTGCACTTACGTTCGATGCGGACGCAATGACACGGCCTCAGGCGCTGCAGGACATGAAGCCGAAACTGCTGGCGTTGAAAATCCCAGATCTTTTCGACACCCCACGTGGCGGCTCGGGTCTGGTTCATGCTCCGACGAATCCAAACGATCCCTGGGGCAGCAAGATGGGAAGTCAACATTCCGCCCGAAGGGCGTCAGACCGTGACACGGAAGGGCAGGTCACGCTGCTCACCCTGCTGGTGGCCTTGCATCTGCTTGTTTTCGCCGAGTCCCGGGTATGGCTGTCGCCAGCCCAGGCGGTTGATGCCATGCGACGATGGTACCTGGCCGACGCAACCGTGATCGACGTCATTCGTCGCGTGACGATTTCAAGTCGTGCGTTACCCATCGCCATTCGCCTCGCTGAATGTCACGGCTGCCTCCTCGACCCCGACGGGATGCACACCGTCTTTGACAGCTGTACTTCCATTGATGCCGAGTCCGTGCAATACCGTCTGATCCGGCGCGCGTGCGATGCCGCATTGCGGGCGGGTTCGTCCTGAGAGCAGAGAGGGGCCGCTCGCGCGTCTGTTGGCGCGGCGCCAACCTCGATGTGACAGCAGAACCCTGTGCCCGAGGATGAGCAAAAAGGTGTCGGCGCGACCCGAGCGACTCGCGCCGACATAGGCAGTTGGCGCACTTCACGGGGGGGGTTCAATGCCTCAGAATCGGCTCAACTCCGCATGCATCGTTTAGCCCTCCGCCCTCTACGCAAGTGCGCGCAGTTCTTCCGCCAGGTGCGATCCGTGTGGCGTCTGGGACTATTCGGTCGTACGGCGCCACTGAGGATTTGTAGTTCAAGCGCGGGATCAAGGAGTGCAGGCAGTGCGTTTGCCCAGATAGACGCGCCGCTCATTCGAGACTGCAAGCAGCACGCACAAGAACCGTGATATGGCTTCGAACCGCGATCCCGGCGTCCCACCTCTCTCCCGCTACCGCCGGAAGCGGAATTTTCTGGTCACGCCTGAACCGGCTGCATCGGCATCGGGCAAATCTCCAGAGGAGAATCTGCGCTTCGTCGTCCAGAAACACTGGGCCAGCCGGTTGCATTATGACTTCCGGCTGGAACACGAAGGTGTACTGATGTCGTGGGCCGTCCCGAAGGGTCCGTGCTACGACCCGAAGGAAAAGCGGATGGCTATCCACGTGGAGGACCATCCCGTAGAGTATTCGGATTTCGAAGGAACGATTCCGAAGAAGCAGTATGGCGCAGGGACGGTGATCGTCTGGGACCGCGGCACATGGGAGCCTGTGGCTGACCCCCGACAGGGCATGCACGCAGGCAAGCTGGTATTCCAGCTACACGGCGAAAAGCTAGCGGGATTGTGGGAACTGGTGCGCATCTCAAAGCCCGGCGACCGGCAGGATCAGTGGATGTTGTTCAAGAAGCGCGACGAATGGGCACGGCCGCTCGCTGAGTTCGACGTCATCAAGGCGCTTCCAGACAGCGTGACGACCCACCCGCTGGGACTCATCGAAGAACGCGAGCCGAAGGCGGGGCGCGCGAGGAGCATGGCGAAGGAAGAATTAGACCTCTCAGCCGCGATTGCGGCACCTTTGCCTGCGAAGCTCGAGCCGCAACGCGCGACGCTGGCGGCATCACTGCCCTCGGTTGGCGACTGGATAACCGAGGCGAAGCTGGATGGCTACCGGATGCTCGCGCGCGTCGACAATGGACACGTGCGGCTGTTCACGAGCGGCGGGCACGACTGGACGAAGAAACTTGCGAGTCTGGCCGCGGAGGTCGGAAGCCTTCCCGTGTCGAGTGGCTGGCTGGATGGCGAAATCGTTGTGTTCAAGGATGGCCTGCCGGATTTCGGTGCGCTGCAGGATGCGATTGACGGCGTCGCAAACCAGGACATCGTCTTTTTCCTGTTCGACCTGCCGTATCTCGACGGGAGGGATCTGCGGAACGTCCCGCTGTGGACACGGCGCGCGCTGCTCGCCGGAGTAATCGACGGCGACAGGGAGCGCATCCGGTTCAGTCAGGATTTCGAGGCGCCGCCGGCCCAGGTATTCGAAGCGGCCGCAGGGCTAGGTCTGGAAGGCCTGATGCTCAAATGCCGCGACGCGCGATATGAGTCGGGCCGGACGCAGACGTGGCTAAAGGCCAAATGCCGGCTTCGGCAGGAACTGGTCATCTGTGGCTTTACTGCGCGCGGTGGCAAGGAGGGTGAAGTGGGCAGCCTGCTCCTTGGTTACTACGAGGGCAGCGGGCTGGGCAAAAGAGAGGGCAGCAGGCTTCACGACGCAGGCAGTGTGGGTACAGGCTGGGATGCACGAACCGGCCGCGACCTGTGGAAGCGCCTTGTCCCGATTGAAACCGGTTGTGCGCCATTCGACGTTGCCATCGCGAAATCCCGGCGCTGGTCCAGGCGCGCGGCGGGTAGCGAGCGCTGGGTGCGCCCCGAACTGGTCGCGGAGGTTGAGTTCGCCGAATGGACGGCAGACGGCGTCGTGCGACAGGCGTCGTTCAAGGGGTTGCGAGCTGATAAGCCGGCGCACCGGGTCGTCCGGGAAGGTGGGCAGATACTCACGCATGCACTGGCCGTACCCCAGATCAAGGTCACACACCCGGACCGGATCATCGACCCGTCAAGCGGCCTGACGAAGCTCGATCTCGCACGGTTCTACGAAAGCGTCGCCGCGTGGATGCTGCCGCACCTGACCGACCGGCCCGTGGCAATGGTGCGCGCGCCAGATGGCATCGAAGGTGAACAGTTCTTCCAGAAACACGTGGAACGTACGGGCATGCCAGGCATCAAGACGCACGACCGAAAGCTCTGGCCGAACCATCCACCGCTGCTGACCATCGACACTGTCGACGCACTGATGTCGGCCGCCCAGATGAACGCCGTCGAGTTTCACACGTGGAATTCCACCGTTCGCCGGCTTGGCAAACCCGACAGGGTCATCTTCGACCTGGACCCGGGCGAAGGGGTGAAGTGGGGCCACGTTCAGGAAGCGGCGCTGCTCGTCCAGACACTGCTGACCGAACTGGGACTGCAGGCCTGGCTGAAAACGAGCGGCGGCAAGGGACTGCACGTCGTTGTCCCGCTGACGCCAAGGCTCGACTATGACGTAGTGAAGGCGTTCTCGAAAGCATTCGTGCGGCATCTGGCAAAGACGATTCCGGAGCGCTTTTCGGCAACATCGGGCGCATCGAACCGCATCGGCAAGGTCTACGTCGATTACCTGCGCAACGGGATGGCGCAGACCACGGCCGCCGCCTTTTCGGCGCGGGCGCGCCGCGGGATGGGTGTTTCGGTGCCGGTGTCATGGGAGCAGCTGAGCGAACTCAAGAGCGGCGCCCAGTGGACAGTCCAGACTGCGCGCGAGTATCTCAGCTTTCAGTCCCAAGACCCCTGGGCGGCCTACTGGACCACCGCGCAGTCGCTTGCGTCGGCGATCAGGCGCCTACAATGATGTGAGCGCCCCAGCCTGCCCACCATCGACCGCGCGGTGGCACGTGCATTGCACTAGACAGGCTCTGAACGCGCTATCTGTCAGGAGCCATCCATGGCCGCCCGCTCTATTGCCTCCTTGTCTCTCTCCTTCGGGCTGGTTTCGATCCCGGTGAAGCTCTTTGCGGCGACTGAGAGTTCGTCTGACGTGCGCTTCAATCTGCTGGCGCCCGACGGCTCACGCGTCAAACAGCAGTACGTGTCGGAGAAAACCGGGTCCGTCGTCGAACGATCCAGTATGAACAAGGGCTACGAGTTCGAACGGGACAGGTTCGTCGTGTTCACTGCTGACGAACTGAAAGCGCTGGAGGATGGCGCGAGCCACGTCGTCGAGATCATAGCGTTCATCCCGGAGAAGGCCGTCAACCCGGTCTTCTACGACAAGGCGTACTACATCGCGCCCGACAAGCGCGGGGGCAAACCGTACAGTCTGCTGCAACAGGCGCTTGCCGAAAGCGGCCGCTGCGCACTGGCGAAATGGGCGTTCCGGGGCAGGACACGGATTGTGCAGGTACGACCTGAAGAGGGCGGGCTGGTTTTCCAGCAGCTGCTCTACGCGGATGAAGTCCGTTCGCTGAGTGACCTGCACATCGAACAGGTGCAGGTATCCGATAGTGAGCTGAAGCTCGCCTTGCAGATCATCGAGCAGGGCACAGAAGACAACTACGATCCGACGGCCTATGTGGACGAGGAGAAGCAGCGCATTCTCGCCGCGATCGACGAGAAAATCGAAGGCAAGCAGATCGTCGCGAATGAGCCGGCAGAGGCGACGGGCAGCGGAGGGCAGGTGATTAACCTGATGGATGCATTGCGCGCAAGCCTAAAGGGCGGAAAGCCCAAGGCAGGCGCCGCGGCCGCACCGAAGCGCAAGAGCACAGAGCCTGTCACCGAGCTTCCCGTGGCGCCGCGCACGCGCAAACCGGCAACGCGCGCGGCGAAAGTGCCGGCTGAAGCACCGACGAAGGTACGGGCGCGGAAGTGACATTGGACGTAACGGCAGAAGTGGCTTCAGGCGTCCCGACACGCGAACTGTCAATGCGAGAGCTGCAAGGCATGCTCGGTGTGTCGCGTAGCGTGCTCTCAGGTCTGGTCGCAGCGGGTTTCGTGACGCCAACGCGCGGACCACGCAACGCATGGCGCTTCACGTTCCAGGATGCCGTTCTGCTTCGCACGGCCCTGCAGCTTCGGGCTGCGCGAATACCGCCACGCAAGATCATTGTGGCGCTTTCACGGCTCAGAGAGGCGCTACCGGACGAGCTGCCGCTCACGGGCATTCGTGTATCGGCAGTGGGCAACGACGTAGCGGTGCGGATGGGCCCGTCGAAATGGGACGCCGTCACGGGCCAGCTTTTGCTGGACTTCGAGGTCGCCGAGATCAAGGGTGACGTCGTTTTCCTCGACAATGGACCTCCGCGGCGCAATGCGGAAACGCAGGCAGAGGAATGGTACAACCTTGGAGAACAGCTGCGGGTGTCCGACGCCAATGGCGCCGAGCAGGCTTACCGGAAAGCTATTTCGCTATCCCCGCGACCGTACTATGCGGCATATGTTGATCTTGGCGTCCTCCTATGCGAACTCGAAGCGCGTTGCAAGGACGCGCTAAACGTATTCGACGCAGCGCTGACCCACTTTCCAGACGATGCCATGCTGCACTTCAACCGTGCGATCGCACTGGAGGATTTAGGTCGTTTTGAAGATGCAGAGCGAAGCTATCAACGCAGTCTGGAGATCGACCCGACGCACGCAGATGCACATCACAATCTGGCCATCCTGCTCGAAAAACGCGGCGATCCTCAGGGCCTTCTTCGACATCTGAATGCCTATCGACGGTTGACTACCCCATAACCGTACGCGTTCCCCGCACGCAGCGCGAGCAAAGGGGCTAGTCTCGTGCCACAACAACTGGTGGACGTCCGCTGTCGCGCCGGCGCTTTTGCGCCGCCCGCATGCCCTGAAGCGTGTACCGAAACGACTGGGCGCCCCGCAATCTACTGATCGGCCGATTTCACTACGGCTGGCCGGAAATTGGAAACCAAACGGGGGAGAAGCGCAATGGCGAGCCACACATTCTCTGAGTTCCCGCGGGACGAGCAAACCGGTTAAGCCGCCGTTTGCACAAGATACGGGCGTGCGGTCGGCGAATTCGAACTGGTAGATGAGGACCAACATCCCAGCGGAGGCTGGACCGGGCCGGATGGCAGGCGAGACTCCGTGGACGCTCAACCGTGGCTCTATATGACGGCGGACATAACAGCGATTGGATCGCCGACTTCGAAGCCGACCTGAGGGCAGGGTCCTTCGAATGAGGGATGGTCACAGCGGGGTATTCGCCTCCGCGAGACGCTTGAAAACACTCACCTCACTCATCAACAAGTATTCCTAAAGGCTGCCTATTACAAACTGACATGACGACTGCAAATAGTTTGATGACGACTTTTCTATTGCCCGCGCTCTACTCGGTATTAGGCCATCCAGTATCTATTCTGAGGAGAAGTGAATCTTATCTGGCGTACGCACGACTCGCGAATCGAATGAGGCTATTGATCGCCGTAATCGTGGGGGCAGTCCAGTGGATCAGAATTCGGTGGAAATCAACAGTTCACTGACGGTGGCATGCGGTTCGGTGGCTTAGCCGGGTTGCTGGGTGATTGTATTCTTCGGGCGGGTATGGGCAGCGGCGTTGGCTGGTCCAGCCGGCATGGTTGACGCCCGTCTTGGAGCTCTGTTGGTCCGCGATACATCCACTGAATATTCGACATGCGTGTTGGATACTCAGGAACCCGCATGGCTACCGGATAGAGATCACGGCGTGCGTTCCGCAGACAGCCACGGGATGGCGCGACTGCTTGTTTCCGGCGGCCAAAGACTTTATGCCAACAGCGGGGACTCGGCATTGGTTTCCTTAACCGCGCGACTCGTTCTTTTGCCGTGCAGCGCGTCCTGGACGAATCGGGACCGCCCCTTGCTAATGAGCAGGCAGCCATGGAGGTGGATCATGTGCTTTGGAAATCCCGATCAGATGTTGACCGAAGCGCGAAAACGGTTCCGCTCGCGCGGAGCCGCCTGGGACACACGTTGGACGTTTTCGAGCCCTTCTTCGCCTATACGCGACTCGGTTGTGCATATCGGCCCCGACGCCCTCGCCCGGGCGAACCTCGCTTTCGTCAGCGCACGTGATTAAAGCTGCCGACCTGATGCACGCGACGCGGCAAACGCGTCCGTTCTCGAGCCGCGATTGGGTGTTCGAACGGAAGGTCGACGGCTTCCGATGTCTTGTCAGGAAGGATGGCGAACAGGTTGATCTGATCAGTCGTGAGGGCAAGTTATTTAACGTCTCGTTTCCGGAGATCGTCAAAGCAGTAGCCGCCGTGTCCGGCGACTTTGTCTGGGACGCGGAGTTAGCCATCGGTAGCGGTCGCGGCGCAGTCGAGTTTGCCAGCCTCCAGCAACGTGCCCGCACAATATCACCCAGGAAGATTCCGGCCGCCGCGAGAAAGTGCCCGGCACGGCTCTATGTGTTCGATATGCTTGCGTCAGGGAAGAGTGACCTGCGAGACAGACCGCTTTTCGAGCGCAAAGAACAGCTTCGCGACAGCTTTGACGACACATCACGCATGGTCTATATGACGCATGTTGAGGGCGTTGGGGAGCTCGTGTTCGAACAGGTGAAGCTCGACGATTTCGAGGGAATGCTGGCAAAGCGAACATGGTCCGTCTATATGCGCGGCCGCTCGCTGAACTGGATCAAGATGCACAACGCTGGCTATAGCAGGCCGGCTGCTTTGGGGTCGTGGAAAACATGAAGGAGATAAACATGCTGAAATATCCGGCCCGGTTCGAACCGGTCGAGGAAGGCGGATTCGTCGTAACGTTCCGGGATGTACCAGAGGCGATCAGCCGGGCATACACGATCGAGGAAGCCCTATTTACGGCCGCCGGTGCGTTGGCCGCGGTGATGGAGACGTACTTTGAGGATCGGCGACCCGTACCAACCCCTTCGATGATCGAGGAAGGGGAGGAACTGGTCGCACTATCGGAAAGCATGTCTGACAAAGTGCTGGCGTTTAACGAGATGCTTGCAAAGGCATGAGCCCAGACGGAAGCAGGAATGCGCGCATACCGTGCTCATTCCGATTCCTCTTCGGCCAGATTAGAGGCACCTCGAAGGAGTATTGCACCGACGGCAACGCGCCCACCGATGCAAATCGCGGCCACTGGATGGATCAACCGCCAGCTGACCGACGCGATCCGGCAGAATGACAGGCTGCCCGCTCGACGAGCGGGACTCGCTGGGCAAGCCGCGTTCGTCGTGCGCCTTCGCAGGCGGCTGGCGCCGATCCGCACGCTGAGGGTCACCCCCTCGGCGAAGTTGCGCGGAGAATCGAACCAACTTGCAGTCCCAGCCAAAAGGCAAAACGCCTGAAGGCGAAAATCGGGCTGCGAGTGGCTCGTCAGTCATTTTCAGTCTGGGAATGCCGCATGCTGGAATCAGGCACGTTCGGGCGTGGCAAGGCACTGGCGCCGCGGGCTGCAGGATCCCGATACAGAACGGCGCTAGATTTGACTTTGTCGCCCGCGTGCTAGCCCGATGTCGGTTGCAATGGAGTCGCCCAATGCGTATCGCACAGATCGCGCCTCTAGACGAGGCGGTCCCCCCTGCGCTTTATGGAGGAACAGAACGGGTAGTCTCGTATCTGACAGAAGCCCTGATCGACCTTGGCCATGATGTCACGTTGTTCGCGAGTGGCGACTCGCACACTCGGGCACACCTCGAGGTAGCTTGGCCGCAGTCACTGCGCTCCGATCCGTCGGTTTGCGATCCTCTTGCTCCGCACGTCCTGATGCTTGAACAGGTTCGTCGCAAAGCTCCGGACTTTGACATACTGCATTTCCATCTCAGCTACTTGCCGTTCCCGGTCTTCTCGCAGCTTGGTACACCCTTCCTGACCACATTGCACGGCCGTCTCGATTTGCCGGAACTGCGGCCAGTGTTCGATGTATTTTCCGAGGCACCGGTAGTGTCAATCTCCGGGTCGCAGCGGGCGCCGCTTCCCGGCGCAAACTGGCTTGATACGATCCCCCACGGGGTGCCAGCGTCGCTGCTGACGCCGCTGCCGCACGTGCAGCCAACGTATCTGGCCTTCCTGGGCCGGATCAGTCCGGAAAAGCGCGCTGATCTGGCTATCGAAATTGCTGCCCGGGCCGGTATGCTTCTCAAGATTGCCGCGAAAGTGGACAAGGCTGACGAAGCCTATTTCCGCAGCGTGATCGAGCCGCTGCTGGCGCAGCCTCACGTCGACTTCCTCGGCGAGATAAATGAGGCCGAGAAACCCACGTTCCTGTCGGGCGCCCGTGCGCTGTTGTTTCCCATTGACTGGCCCGAACCCTTCGGTCTGGCGATGATAGAGGCGATGGCGTGTGGCACGCCCGTTATCGCGTTCAATCGCGGTTCGGCACCGGAAGTGGTTGAGCACGGTGTGACCGGATACATTGTGGGCGATGTGGCCGAAGCAGTGCGCGCAGTGGCGCAACTCGATGGTCTTTCGCGTAACAGAGTGCGGGATCAATTCGAAATTCGCTTCACGTCTAGGGCGATGGCGCTGCACTACCTCGATGTCTACACGCGTTTGACCATGGCCCATCACTCGCCGCTGCTTCAGGCCATTGCAGGAGTCGGACACGACGGAGTCCCGGGCCACGAGCCTTTTGGAGATAAAGCGATTCATTGAACCCGCGCAGCATTTGGCCTAAGAGGCCGATGATTTCGCTGCTAGGCATCGTGGTCCTGACCGAAGTCTGTTTCCGCGAGGCGTCGAGATGCGGCCTCCCTTGGAGGCGGCGGTGAGCGTTGGGCGTTTGAACGTTACAGGCAACGGCCACACCCCGCGTCAGGCGGGGCTGTCTGCGTCCAATTGATAGCGGTCCATGTTTTCCGCAAATTCGGGGTTCGTGGGGCCGGTCATGGCGTACGCTCAGGACCGGATCGGCCAGCCAGTCGGCGAGCCAGTCCTTCCATTCAGGCCACGTGCCGGCGTCAAGAGCGCACGCGCCAGTTAGCGTGCCTGTGCCGTCCGCGTCAACGGTCGCGTAGACCAGTCGCTGCCCGTTCCAGTATGCGATGGCCGCGTCGGTCAGTTCCGCCACGGTCTCGGGACCTGCGGACCGGAGTAGCACATGCAGCTGGGTTTCGAAGTCTTCGAATTGCATGATGGGCGTCCTATCGAGTGAGGGTCGAGCCGCAAGGCTGATCGAGACGGGCACATCGGCCAGTGATCAAGGTGGCCCGTCTCAGATGTGCAGATCGCAGAAACGGCCGTTGATCGGAACCGTCCGCCCGGTGCGACTGCACGTATGGCAGACGGTGACGCATTGAAGGTATTCGAAGAGGCTGACCCGGCCGCGCTGCGACGCTTATCACGCTCGTCAGTTGTTTCGAGTGACGAATCTTGCTCCGCCCGTCAGTCCCTGTAGCTCTGCTCAGTTGCTATTGAGCCAGTTAGCGAGGGTTAGGGAAAGCATATCATTCGATCTTGTCGCAGAGGCACATCGCTCTCGCTCTGTTCGCCGGGTCAGCCGAAGGGTAGGAGCAATCACCATGCCTGGTATGGCGACGCTGCTTCGATCGACGAGGTGGAACAGCGGAATGTTTTCCTCCGCGAAACGGTCAATAAGGGCTGACCGATAAATATGTAATCCTGCATTTTACATAACGTTTTTTATCACCGTTTTGGGGTCTGATCATATTGACTTTATTGGATAGTCTCCGTCTACCGGGAGCGCCTGTGGCCCGAGCCTCCAAGCCGGAAGCATGGCGCTAGACATTTACAGTCAGACTGTATGATGCTATGATTGATGCGAATTGGCATCAATTGGAGAATCAGTATGCGCACCACGGTTACGATCGACGATAACCTTTACGAGCGTGCGCTCGAGCTTGCTGATCCAGAGATGGATAAAGCCGATCTGTTTCGGGTCGCGATGCAGACATTCGTTCGGGTTCAGGCGGGAAAGCGTCTGGCAGCCCTCGGAGGCACCGTGCCCGATATGCCCGACATCCCGCGGCGCCGCTCTGAGCCTTCTACTCAATGAGCGTCCTCATCGATACATCGGTGTGGGTCGATCATTTCCGTCGGGTCAATTCGAGACTTGTTCAACTGGTCACAAACGACGAGGCACTTACTCATCCAGTCGTGCTTGTTGAACTCGCCTGTGGCACACCGCCCGCTCCCCGGGCGCGGACACTTCACGACATCGGGCTGCTGCAACATGCGAAGCACCCGACATGGGCCGAGGTCATGGAGTTGATCGATGCCAGACAGCTTTACGGTCGAGGCTGCGGTAGCAGCGACTTGACGCTGCTGGCGTCGACATTAATGACTCCCGGGGCGTTACTCTGGACATTAGACAAGAGACTAAGCCAGCTCGCTGGTGAACTTGAAGTCGCGTATATGCATGACGTTCACTAAGCATCATTTCGTGAACTATCTTAGATATGAAATCCAGTGGCAGCCTCTACGATTTAGTTAGATAAACTATTTATATTTTCAGATTCGATCTTTGCCCGGTCCCCCTCAACAATCTTGAAGATTGACTAAATCAATTTACTGTTTTGGGGCCAGATAAATCGACGCCCGCAAACCGTGTTCGGCCCAGTTCAGAAAAGCCTGCACCGTCAATCGCACATCTTCCGTCCGGAAGGATCGTCAACCGCCGTTAGGTCATGATGATGACCGTCCAGGCCTATCTCGTCGCCACGAGCTGCTCCAGCAATCGCTTCGTGTTCACCATGAAATGGATCTGAATTCGTCGACCACGGGAATCTCCATGTCGAGCGATCTGCGCCACATCTCCAAGTTCCCGGCGATCGGATCGCGCTGCTTCGAAACGTCTTCCATGGTTTTCTTCACCGGTTGGGGTGCGGCACGTCGGGACTGTTTGCTGACTTCCCGCCCCGACGTTCGCGGCGCCCGGTCGCGCGCCGCTGTCCGACGTCATCCCGTTGGCATGCGCCACCGCGGTCGGTCAACGACGAGCAACGGCCGTTCGGACAGACATCGCTTTCGGGCCACCATGCTGGCCCATAACTGGTTGAGCGAGCAAATGCCGGTAGCGGCATCGTGCAACTTCAGGCGCCGTTTCCAATGCGTGACCATCATGACCCGGCCTCGGATAAACGCGTGTGCGTCGGCTTCTCCGCTCGCGTACTGGAAGTACACGCGGCTGCCGGTTAACATTTTCTGACTTCTATTTTCTGTCGCCTTGCAGTGCCGCTTCACATGCACGCCGGATGATCCGGTATTGGACTGCATCGAAATCGATGGGTTGCTGACTGTCGAAGACGGCCCGCATGCCATCGGCGTCGAGCAGGCAGCCATGGCATTCCGCGAGGCGCACAGCGATGGGTAAGGCACGACTCGAAATGGTTACACGCCGCAGGACGTCAAGCACAGTCGTGTCGGCCGGATACCATTGACGCATGGTATGCACTGCCTGCGCCTTCGACATCCAGATGCGCGCCTCGGAAAACACGAGCAGGTGCAAAGCTACAAGCAGGGTGAGCAGCGTCACCTGTCCTTGAACTTCATTGTCCATTTTCCGTCGGGTTGGATTTCGGCTTTCCATCTTGATACCCCCCGGAAAAGAAAGTGTCTGAGTTTCGTCAGAGCACGAAGCAGACCCACGGTGACGTCCGGTCATTGCAAAGGAGACGATCAGAAACCTCAAGCGCCCTGGCTATTCTCCGGATGCCCTGCTCAACGAAGGCGATCATCGACCAGAGTCTGTGCAGCAGAGCTGCTTCGCCCGGGCAAGAGGTGCGCCGCGACCGTGTCGATCACGCATTGAGGCACACCTCATGCTGTATGGGCGGAGCGAGCCTTCACAGTGAAGCGGAACACTCGCACCGCATCCCTGGCCGGGACTTTGGTCCCGAGACCCGAGCGCCCGACTCCGGGTGCCGGTCGGTCAGCTGACCGATCTGCTGCTTGGGCAATCTCCGTTGATTACCTGCTGGCGCTTTTCTTCGCGCCGCGGGGATCTTTTTGTCTTCGAAAAAGGAGTGACTCATGTTTGCGCACAACAAACGCCTGCAATACACCGTCCGCGTCGCTGCCCCCAACCCAGGTCTTGCCAACCTGCTGCTCGAACAGTTTGGCGGTCCACAGGGCGAACTCGCTGCCGCCTGCCGATACTTCACGCAGGCCGTCGCTGAAGACGACCCCGGTCGCAAGGACATGCTGTTCGACATCGCCACCGAGGAACTCAGTCATCTGGAGGTGATCGGCTCGATCGTCGCCATGCTGAACAAGGGTGCCAAGGGGCAAATAGCGGAAGCCGTCGAGAAGGAAGCTGACCTGTACCGCTCGCTTACGGGCGGCGGCAACGATTCGCACACCACCGCCCTGCTCTATGGCGGAGGCCCTGCCCTTACCAACTCGGCGGGCGTCCCCTGGAGTGCGGCCTACATCGATACCATCGGCGAACCGACCGCCGATCTGCGGTCGAACATCGCCGCCGAGGCGCGCGCCAAGATTATCTACGAACGGCTGATCAACGTCACCGACGACGCGGGCATCAAGGACGCGCTCGGTTTCCTGATGACTCGCGAAATCGCACACCAGAAGTCATTTGAAAAAGCACTGCATTCGATCCAGCCCAACTTTCCGCAGGGCAAGCTCCCCGGTGATCCGAAATTTACCAGCGTCTATTTCGATCTTTCCAAGGGCGACGATGTACGCGGCCCGTGGAACGAAGGACCCGAATGGCAGTTTGACGGCGATCCGAAGCCTGCCGTCGATGGCGGTGACGGCACGGCGCAGGTGAATGTACCGAAGTCGGATCTCGCGACACTGAAGGCCATGGCCGCCCGAACCGCTTCAAACACCGAAGTTGATCCCACGACGGGTGCCGATCTGGGCACCGGTCAGGAAATCGCGACGAAGTAAATGGCGGAATCGAAGGGAAGGTCCGGTCGCCGAGTCGTATGTTTTATGAATCTGGCTGACCGGTCCATGTGAATACATTCTGTTTGCTTAGAGGCACGGTATGCTCGGCATTGTGATCCCCGCACATAACGAAGAACGATTTCTCCCTGCCTGCCTTCGGGCGATCAGACGGGCTGCCCGGCACCCGGGACTCAACGGCGAGGAGGTCGCGGTCATGGTCGTGCTAGACGCATGCACCGATCGATCCGCGCGGATTGCGGCGCGATCCGGCGTTGGAACGCTTTCCGTCGACGCGCGCAATGTTGGTGTGGCGCGCGCACTCGGAGCATCGGCCATGCTCGAGAACGGCGCACGCTGGCTTGCCTTTACCGACGCTGACAGTCGCGTGGCGCCGGACTGGCTGGTCGCGCAACTGGCGTTAAGGGCTGAAGCGGTCTGCGGCGTGATAGTAGTCGATGACTGGCGAGAGCAAGACGCCGCCACGCGCGCGGCGTTTTACCGGTCGTATGTGGACGCCGACGGGCACCGTCACGTGCACGGTGCGAATCTGGGTGTGTCGGCCCGGGCATATCGGCGGGCGGGCGGAATTCCGCCGATCGCGTGTAGCGAGGATGTCGCGCTTGTGGACATGTTGATTGCGACGGGGACAACAATCGCCTGGAGCGCCGCGCCACGAGTCGTTACAAGTGCACGGCGCGCGTCGAAAGCCCGGGGCGGATTCGGCGATACGCTTGCCATGCTTGGCGAATGATGAAACCACTGGTCTTTTTCCTTTAGGGCGCCGTGCGGCACAATGGATCAAGGCGACCTGCGGTGCGCGACTGGTCAGTTGCCATGCCGTCAATGCCTGTAATCTCGCCACGACTACACTCGGATTTACAATTGGATTCGCCTCGCTCCCATGGCACATGCACTGATCGTTGACGACGACGCCGCTACCCGCGAAGCGCTCGCGACAATCGTCGCGGAAGAAGGACTGACTGTATCCGTGGCGGGTAACCTGTACGAAGCCTGCGACCAGATCGTGCGGCAAACGCCCGATATCGTGTTTGTTGATCTCCAGCTTCCGGACGGTTCGGGATTTGAGCTTTTCGGCAATCTCGATCCACGTTCCGGCGTAGTGTTTGTCGTGATCACGGGGCATGCGACGGTCGAATCTGCTGTTGATGCGTTAAAAGCAGGTGCCACTGACTATCTGGTCAAGCCAGTCGACCTTCAGCGCGTGACCGCGATTCTGGGCCGGCTGCCACGCACTGGCGACCTCATGGCCGAAATCGGCGCGCTGCGCGGCGAACTACGTCGCATAGGCAGATTCGGGTCGATGGTTGGCAGTTCGCAGGCGATGCAGGTGGTGTACGACCAGATCAGGCGGGTGGCGCCGACCTCGCTGTCGGTGATGCTCGTGGGCAAGTCCGGCACCGGCAAGGAAGTCGCTGCGCAAACTATCCACCAGATGAGCGCGCGTCACAAACGGGAATTCATAGCACTCAACTGCGGTGCGATGTCGCCGAAGCTGATCGAGTCGGAAATGTTCGGACATGAGCGCGGCGCGTTCACGGGGGCCGACCGGCAGCACATAGGTTATTTCGAACGCGCCAACGGCGGCACGCTCTTTCTCGATGAGATTACCGAGATGCCGATCGAGCTTCAGGTCAAGCTGCTGCGGGTGCTCGAAACAGGCCTCTTCATGCGCGTTGGAACGACGAAGGAAATCGCCACCGACGTGCGCCTGATCGCCGCTACCAACCGCGATCCGGAGCAGGCTGTGGAGGCAGGAAAGCTGCGCCTCGACCTGTATCATCGGCTAAACGTCTTCCCGATTAATCTGCCGCCACTGGCCGACCGCGGCGATGATATCGAACTACTCGCGCAGTCACTCCTTGACGAACTCAATGAGCGGCATGGCACACAAAAGCGTTTTCCGCCTGCCGTGCAAGATCTCCTGCGTTCGTATGAGTGGCCCGGTAACGTGCGCGAACTCAGAAACTACGTGCAACGCGCCCACATCATGTCCACACGGGAGTCAGGCAGCACCGCTGTGGTGCCCGTTCAGATTTCACTGGCGACACCCGCCACCAGTTCGACAGTCAACATCCCGTTCGGCATGTCGCTTGAAGAAGCCGATCGTCAGTTGATACTTGCGACGCTCGAGCAGTGTGGTGGTGTAAAGGTGCGTGCGGCGGACGTATTGGGCATCAGTCTCAAGACCCTATACAACCGGCTTGTGGAATATCGGGTTACCGGGGACGAGAATGGCAGCAGCGACTCGGAACCAGACACCACCGATGTTTCGTGAGCCAGGATGCGAATGCGCTCGCGCCGGCTGTGAACGCAACACCGCGCGCTCGTCATCGCCCCCTGCTGTATCGGCCAGCGCGATAACTAGCCGGTATTCTAGGGCCAGCAGTCGGCGATGATGGCAGGCCAGCGCGAGGCGGCCCGCTGCGCACAACGGAGCGACGCTTCGACCGATACACGCTTCACACCCGTGAGCCGCGGCGCGACATGCGCATCGATCAGGCCCGACAGAGTCCCGAAACCGGCTGGCTTGCGCAGAAAGTATGTCCATGCTCGCGGCGCGGACACGGGCTCAGGCGCCGCCGACAGCATCACGATGGGCAGCGACGAATGAGCGCCCCACGCGCGCACCGTGCGGCACAGCTGCGCACCGTCCACGATTGGCATCTCGTAATCCGTGATCATGAAATGGACAGGCTCGCGTCGCAAAAGGTCCAAAGCACGTCCAGCATCTTCAACCACCATTACCCGGTGCCCGTTGGCTTCCAGCGCGAGTTGGAGTGCCCACAGACTTTCCAGATCGTCGTCGACCAACAGGATATTTGCCATCATCGCGGATCGCTTCAGTGACGCGTGCGCGGCGCCGCCGCGACCGACGGCACCCCGGCCTTTTTATTGAGCCGCCGAGGCGGCGGCATCCTGCGCGCCCTTGTCCTGCGAACCTTTTGTGCCTGACTTCGACGACTTGCGTTTCATGGCGGTTTTGCCTTTATTACTGGAGGCCGCTCCCGTGACGTCGCTCGCGTTTGGCGTGCCCATGCCCGTTCCACCCTGTCCCGCGCTGCCACCACCGGCTCCCCCGCCACCGTTGCCGCCGCCTGCGCCTTGCGCGAAAACGCTACCCGTCAAAACGAAACAGACAGTCGAGATAACCAGATGCATTTTCAGCGATTTCATGTTGCCTCCTTTTCCTTCTCTTGAGTCGTTCATCTTGCTGCCGCCAGCGTGGATCACTTACCCGGCGGTCGCGTTTCATCATGTAACTCGATGCGCGTTGTTCCACCCATCGCCGGCGCATCGCTTGCGGGAAACGTGTCTTCGACGGCTTTATCGACAGCGTCTTGTGTACGGTCATCCGGTGCCCGTTGTTCCTGCGGTCGATTACCCATAGCTAATTCTCTAAAAAGATTGAAGTGCTCAAAGTTCCGCAATCGACGTGCCGAACGGCCCCAATCTCCGGCTGGATATTCGCTGACTTTAGCGAGCAGGCGCATGGAATTTCCAAAGTTTCAAAACCAGCGCGCAGCGCGCGTCGTGAGGCATGACCTTGCCCGACGACCGCGGAATCAAACGGGGCGGGAGATGGTGCTCACGCGCGCCGCCGTCGGCTGCGACGACATCCCTGCTCTGCTCTGTTCTGTCATGGCCGCGCATTCATCCGGCCAGAGCGATCATCGGCACGCCCATCGTTTCCTTGTCTTCGCCGGGTCAGTGCGGCTGTCCAGAGCTTTGCGGATTCGCGTCTTGTTATCGACATCGCCGCGCGTCGACCCATCACCGCATTGGCGACCCTGAGCCACATGCGTAATAGCCAGCACTTCTTCAACCATGGGCTTTTCAAGCTTCACTCCGCATCGCTTCTATCGCGGGTAGAGCGGAAGCCGTTCTCGCACTTCCCGAATGCAACGACTCGCCCCGACTTGATGTGTGGCAGCGCAAACGGTCGTGGAAAAAATGGCGATACCGTTGCCTGACCGGACATCGGCAAGCGGCACAGGGATTGCGCAGCAAAGCGCAACTTCCGGCAGGAATGACAAAGGAGGCCGACCGTGAATCGAACCAGAATCGCATCGGAGTACGCGCAACCCCTAGACGACACAGCATCAATCGTACGCACGCTCGAACCTGCCATTTCGTGGAGTGCGATATTTGCCGGTGGCATCGGCGCCGCCGCGTTTGCCCTCATCCTGCTGACACTGGGAACAGGCCTTGGACTCACGTCTCTCTCGCCATGGTCGCCACCTTCGTCAAATGCGAAGGCATTCGGCTTTGCCGCCATCGTATGGGTTTGCGTCACGTCTGCTCTCACGTCGGGACTGGGCGGATATCTCGCGGGCCGCCTGCGAAACCGCTGGACCGCCGCTGACGTCGACGAGATCCACTTCCGCGACACAGCGCACGGTTTCCTGAGTTGGGCGGTGGCGACGCTGGTGACAGCAGCCGTCCTCACGTCGGCGGCCTCTGGCATCGTCAAGGCCGGCGCGCAGGCGGTCGACGCCGCCGTGACAAACGGCGCTACCGTTTCGGTCACGGCTCAACGGGGCAACGCGCAAGCAGCCGGCAATGTCTGGCCGCTCGGTTATTTGATGGATTCGCTATTCCGCCTGCCCAGCGGTTCGTCGTCTGCCGCGGTATCGCCTGCCAGCAACGAGACGCGTGCCGAAGCCACACGGATTTTCCTCAACAGTGCGGCGACTGGCGACCAGCTGTCCACGAACGACACCCTGTATCTCAGCCAGCTTGTCGCGCGTCACACCGGCCTCTCGCAGCAGGCGGCACAGGCTCGCGTGCTGACCACCTACGAGACGCTGGTGCAGAAGAACGCCGCGCTAGAGTCGGCCGTTAAAAGTGCAACCGAAAAGGCTCGCAGGGTCGCGATCGGCGCGTCCCTGTGGCTTTTCGTGTCATTGCTGATGGGTGCGTTCTCGGCCAGCCTGATGGCGACATACGGCGGCCGCACGCGCCAGCTCTGACACAACCGACATTCCAGCAATCACAGGAGGTGTGCGATGCGCTCTATTCTTCTTTACATGCTCGGCGTCCCCATTCCCATCATTATCCTGATCGCGCTGTTCTGGCATTGACGTCCGAAAGCCTCGACGCAATAGGCTTGTCGCTGGAGGTAGCATGACGGCGATTCTCGGACTATGCGCGGCGCTAGGCTGGGGCCTTACGGACTTCCTCGCAGGGCCGACCGCACGCCGTGCCGGCATCGGCTCGACCATGCTGTTCACCAGTCTGGCAGGTCTCGCGGCACTGGTGATCTGGATCAGTGCGAGGTCTGAGGCGACCATCGGTCGCGTTCTTCACGCAACGGCAGACCTGTCGTTCTGCTGGACGCTCGTCGCCGGCCTGCTGTCGGCGCTCGCCTCACTGCTGCTCACCTGCGGCCTTGCCGACGGGAAGAGTGCGATCGTGGCGCCGATCGCGATGTCCTATGGCGCCGTCGCCACCACATTGTCGTTGATCGCAGGCGAAGTGTTTCGTCCGGCCGCGCTTGCGGGGCTTGTGATGTGTGTCATCGGCGCACCGCTCACCGCACTGGATCGACATCATGAAGGCCCGCATGGAGGTCCGGTGAGAACCGGCGTTCTGTTTGCAACGGGCGCAGCGTTCTGCTACGGCACGGGATTCTGGATGCAGGGGCGCTTTTCGGTTCCGCAACTCGGGACCGCCGGCGCACTGCTGATCAACTACATGTGCGGCGTGCTTGTAGCGCTCGTCGTGTTCGTGCGCGGGCAAAACAGAGGGCGGGCACTGCTCGGGTCGCCACGCGTCTTCGCGCAGGCGGCCGCAAGTATCACGGCGCTCGCCTGTCTGGCTGCAGGCACGGGCGGCAGCAATACAGCGGTGGTCACTGTCCTGAGTTCATTATCGGGTGGCGTGGCGGCTTTGCTGGCTCGGGTCTTCCGGAAAGAGCAACTCTCCGGGGTGCAGGTACTTGGGGTGGTCGGATCGACGGTCGGCGCCACAGTCCTTTCGATGTAGCTGGCTTCCCCTTCCGGTGCATGCCTCTGGGCTCCCCGGGTGCCGCTGCGCACGATCCTCGTGCTGGCGCCTTCTTTCCCGGAGTCGTCCTTTCGAAATACGGGCACTTAACGGTGTGCCTCCAGATAAATGGCCATGCACATGTCCTTCGGGTCATAGCGCGGATCTTTTGAGCACCGCCCACAACAACAAGACGCTGTACTGCTCTAACCGGAAGTCATAATTGCAGTCGACCGGCCCAGTGCCTGTGGATAACGAAGCGCAAGTCCCCGCGTCCAATCAGGCGCGACGACGACAGGCCGGTTTGGGCGGGACTAAAAATAGCGGACAGCGTCGGCGACTCTGGATCGCGGATGGCCAAGGGACGACTGTTCCTCTTGGCAAAAAGCAGGCTTGGCGCGGGGCTTTACAGCGCTATTTGCCGACTTCCGCCCTATGGCAACCAATCTGTCCCGCATGAGGTCTGGGGCCGGAGGTCGCGTCGAGATACATTCCGGGAAATCGGCGAACGTCGAAGGTTATACTGGCTTGCGCCGACGGGTGCGCCCTGGCTGCGGAAGTCGGCGTGGCGGCAGCAGGCGCTTCTCTCAAGCCTCCGTGGTGTTTGCAGGCGGCGCATTGGCGCTCGCGGTCTGGCGCGGCGCTGACGCCTGCTGAATTTGCTCATCCACGTGCCGGCGGACCCCGTCGTGTCGCTGCTTTTTTCGCCTACTTCCTTGAAGGCGCGCAGTTGAACGTGAGCGCCGTCGTCGCCAGTACTACGGGCGAGTAACGTGTGATCGGTTGCATTGCCGGAACTCCCTTTTGCTGAAGGGGCTGACGGCTGGCGGCCGCATTGTCGCCTCGTCCGCTCGAAGCCGATGAGGCGTTGCCGTGACTCACTCGGCGCGAATTCCGCTTCTTTCGACGACTTTCCTTGCTCATCAGGCCGCCGCGACCTATGGTGTGTTAGACCCCGACTCGGGAGGTGACCATGAGTGGCGCTGCGGTGGACGTGCACTTCGACGGCGCACACATGTTTCCCGACCTGTCCGACGGCCAGACCGTTCCATATCCACTGGCCTGGTTTCCGGTCCTTCAGGCTGCGACAGATGCGGAGCGCGAACACTTTGCCGTCGATGGACCGCCAGCAATTGTACTGGCCGGGAATCGATGAGGATGTGAATGTGACCGCGCTGCTTTCATTCCAGCCCGAGAATGCCGGTCACCGGGATGTTTGGCCGGATGACGACATGGAGGCTCGGCCTGCCGGTTGACCCGTCGCGACGAAATCGTCGATACCACTGCAACGGCTGTTACGTCCGCGCCAGCGAATCGCGCCGAGGCTAGAAAATCCTAACGTCGCAAGTCAGGAATCGGAAGCAGCACCGCGGCAGTGGTTGGCGTGGACTACCATCCCTGCCGTGCCGAACACGCATTTAGTGCAAAGACGCCAAACGTCAATAACAAATAGCGCATACCGACAGAAGTCGGTATTCCGTTCTCAATGAACCGGCGCGGAATCATCCGATATTTCACTGTATCGGATGCACCGCGCCCAGTTTCTCCGCCAGCATTCGTTCGTACACACCGAAGTGCAGGTCGACGTCCTCCTGTGTGACGGCGTGGACAAAAATGTTGACCTGCTCCGGCAACAAGCCCATCACCGTGGCAATAGCGCTTTCGAGCTGCGCCGCGCAAATCCGGTCTTCCGCCAGGGTCGTTCCGACTGTGATGTCGTACGCCTTCTCGTGCCGATATACGATTTCGACAATGCGCGCCCGGGCACTCATGTTGTTGTCGACGGCGAGTCGCGTCACTTCCGCGACCTGCAGCATCAGTTCGGTCGGAAAGCCCTTGGTGGAGCGCAGCTTGATGCGGTGCTTGCCAAGCGTTCTCCAGTCAGTATCGAATTCCACAGTCGTCTCCCAAGTGAACATTGGTGCGGGGACTGTATGGGCGGTAGCGTCGATCTTCAAGGTCAAAAAATCTGCTGCACCGCCTCTTGAAATTCACTGCAGACGTTCTATCTTAAGCATCGCTCACCAGTCGTTCGTGAACAACCGTTTGCGGGCGCTGCGTGTTTCAACCTTGATTGTCCGCGGCACGGGACAACCGGACTGAAGCGCGTATGCCGGTTTGTCTCCTCGCCGCAGAGGAGAAA
>JGI25160J50197_1000143_pt1 | contig 63952 bp, 30 predicted proteins | sample AraplaMF_Cvi_mMS_FD_50197 | JGI IMG/M metagenome (IMG submission 50197)
CGCGCTCACCGCCGCGAGCCTGGTCTTCCCTTGCGTCGAAATACGGACGCCACCCATTCCGGTCCCCCTCGCCGCGGTCCGCGGCCATCCCGCAATGCACACTTGGCGGGTCAACACCTGTCCCCAAACAACCCCCGGGGGTACACAAATCGTCGACTAAAAATCGTCGGCCCGAGTTTATGCCCGAGACTCCCTGCATTGGGATCATCGTCCCCCGGGCGCTTCCGCCGCAAGGAGAGAGCCCTCATATCCCACGCCAATTCGCGAAAAAGTCGCCAAATGTTGCCCACAAGCACCACTTTGCGGAACCGGTTCCCCTGATTCCATCCGTCGGCGGCTAATCCCCTCATGCTTATTGGGCCGCAAATAACATTCTTTTCCGTTAAATTCTCAGGGCCACCCCTGGACCTGGCCGGGCTGAGGCGCCGGCGACCGAGCCGATTCGGGCGGCGGTACCCATTTACGTTCAGCTAGAAGGGAACCTTGGTGCTCGCGCTCGGCTGGTTGAGCGCCGTGCCCCATATCGGCATCATCACGGGGAAGTTCGGCTGAGACGCCGTCACGACGTAGGGGGAGGTCGTAGTCGCTGAGACATTCAATGTGGGAGATAGGCCTCCTAAGAACAGAAACGGGGCGGCATCCTGCTTCTCCGCTGTGGAGAGGTAGTCGCCGCTGCAGGTGGGGGACGACTTGCTGACTGCGGCCATCACGTAGCAATCATCTATCATCATCTTACGGGCACCCGCATCCGAAAGAGTCCGCAAGGACTGCATCGTTATCGTGTACCGTCCAAGATCGAAAATTGCGAACACGAACGTGAAGAACACGACGGCGACTAGGCAAAATTCGAGTGCCGCTGAACCGCGCTCATCTAGCTTTCGCATCATTGCACCAACCGGACGTAATGAGTGTAAGCCGCAGAATTAGTTACAGGACAGGTTGAATTGTCGAAATTTGAACTACCCGACAAGGTGACGCCTTTTGCAATCACCTCGTTGCAGCTCGCGGTCTGCGTGGTGTTGCCTTGATAGGTAACGTCGGCATTCGGCGCGTATGTGATGCCGTTGAAATAGGTTGTGCTGCTTCCGGTCAGCTTGAGGTTGGAGTTTGTTTCAGGATCGTAAATCAGGAGTCCACCCAGCATATTTAGAGTTGCAGTGGTTGCTAGCGGCGTCGGGACCTGCGAGGCGGTAACGCTGGAGGGCGCTGTAATCTGTATCGTTGGATTGCCAGTGATCGTGAGGGTCCCCCCTTTATCCGACGCTCCCACGAACTTTGCGGGCAAGAAAATTAAAGTGGCCGTAGGCGTGCTAGTCATATTGCCCTGGATCTTGAGTTCCCCATCAGCAAAGAAGTAAACACCATTTAAGGTGTAGTCTTTGTTCTGAATGTTCGAGACCTTTAGGTCATAGTAACATTTCTTGGGAGATCCATAAGACGGCAGCGCGATCGGTGAACTTCCTGTCGGCACAGTGCACACACCGTCAGGAAAGTCGGTCGTCTTGAGCGCTGCAATTGCTGTATCCAGCGCGCTCAGCGGGTTGGGCGTCGACGACGCAGAGGTGATGGCCTTTGTACATTGTGAACCGCCCGTGTCGCTGCATCCGCCCACGGCAGAAACAGATTTGACTTGGGTCAAGTTGACGCTGTTCCCCGTATACTGAATCGCGTTGGACTTATTAGTGCTGTTCGATGACAAACCACAGTTGGGCGCGTTGATGGTTGTGTTTCCTTGAAAGACGAGAGAGTCAACGAGAGTAAGCACACATGGAAGCGCCAACTTCTGAACTTCGGCAACTGCCTTGGCACCAATGGTGACACTGGAGAAGCCTAGCACATTCGCCAGGTAGCCTGGCTGAGTCTGACTGACAGTGACCTGAACTTGAGTTGCGCTCACCGCAACATTGACATTCCGAGTGGTCCCAGCCGCCAAAGTGACGGGACATTGGGTCCCTGGATAGGATTGGGAATTGGAGTCTGCTCCATCACAGAAGGCATTTCGTGCCGCAAATTGCCGGGCTCTATAATCTGCGGATTGCACATCGACGCAGGTCGAGCCACTCGCGCTCGCCACGAGGGTGCACTCCAGCCGTAAGCCGCCAGAATAAGCCGCCGCATCAGCGGCATTTTGTGCCTGTTGCTTAGTGACGTACCACGACCCCGCCTCGGCCCCAAGCGCTACAAATCCGATAATGGGTATTAAGGCGATTACTGTTGCGAATGCAACCGAACCTCGAGAGCAACGGAGCATGCTACGCATGAAACACCTATTGAAATCGCACAGTGTTTTGGAGCGTGAATGTGCAAGTGCCGCCCGGGCAAAGCGCGTTTACTATCATCGGCGCCAACGTAATGCTGGTGGAATACGAGTAGGATTTTGTCGCCGCTGTTGCCACGTTGATGGATGTGCAAACCGTGGTATCGCACATAACCTGAAGATTGGATATCGGATAGGCGGGATCAGCCTTGGCTTTCGCTGTTGTGGCCCAATTTGAGGTATCGGTGACGTCAGGCGGCGGCGAGTATTGAATGGATTGCCCGAAGGCTCGCAGCGCTTGCCATGCGGATATGAACCTGAAGCCCGCAATCGCGACGTCAGCTAGCGGCAAGAGCAGGCTGAACATGAGGAAAGCATAGATGATCGCCATCTCGAACGCTACTGCGCCGTTTCGATCACCGATCAAAGAGCGCCTGTCGCTCCTAGCTGCTCGAACCTTGGTCATAGCTATAGGCCGTGGCTAGAGTCCCTTGAAGGATCGAATGAGATGCAAGAATGAACTGCCGCCGAGGATGACGAACATCGCCGGCAGCAGGAACAACACCATGGGCACGGTGAGCTTGGCGCCCAGCTTGTGAGCCCGCTCCTCGAGGCCGGTGATCCGCTCCCGCCGCAGATCGGCCGCGATGGTGCGCAGCGCCTGGCCGAGCGGGGTTCCGTATTGCAGGCTCTGGCTGACCATGATGCCGAAGCGGCGAAGCCCTTCCGAGGTGGATGCCAGTTTCTCGAACGCCTCGGCGCGACTCGGCAGGACCCGCAGGTCGTCGAGCAGACCGCGCAGAACGCGCGAGATGGCCGGATTGGTCTGGCTCATCTCCTCGGCGACCCGCTGCAGGGCGCTTTCCAGGCCCATGCCCGCTTCAGCGCACACGACCAGCAGGTCGATCGTATCGGGCGTGCCCGACCGAACCGCGGCATCGAAACGCCGCTTCATCACCAGCAGTATCAGCCGCGGCCCCATGATCCCGATGGCCACGCCAAAGAGGGCGACCATCAGCACGCTAGCCAGCGTCCCCCCCGACAGTTGTGCAAGAAGGAAGAAGACGATCGGGAACAAGACCATGCTGACGATCTTGACGCCGATCCAGATCGGCAAGACGCGGTAGTGGTTGAATCCAGCCGATTGAAGAACCGTCCGCAGCTCGTCGAGATTCTCCTCGGCATAGAACTTTCGGTACCGCATGCCGATCGACGAGAACCAGCCGACCATGTCCTGGGACCGGGTCGACCGGTCGGAAATGCCGAGCACCGCATTGGAGACGCGCGCGTTCAGCGTGCGAAAGTGGATTTCGCGGATCACCAGCAGGAGCGTCACCGCAACAGCGATGACCATGAGGGCTGCCACGCTCAAGCCGGCAGTCATAACGATGTCTCCCTCTGGATCATCCAACGTATGACAAAGTGCCCGAGAACGACCGAGCCGACCGCGTAGGCCAGCAGCATGTTTCCGGTCGGATCGAGAAACAGAAGATTGATCGATTGCGGATTGACCGCGTACAGCAACCCACCGATGATCAAAGGTGACAATGAAAGCGCGCGCGAGGAGAAAATGACCTCTCCTGCAAGCGCCTTCGCACGGGCGGCCAGTGCGACGCGCTGGCTCACGGTTTCCGCCAGGATCTGCAAAGTCTCGGCTAGGCTGCCGCCGGATTTCAATTGCACCGCGAGCGTCACCGAAAACATCGCGTATTCCGCAACCTGCGTCCGCCGGTAGACGGCCTCCACGGCGTCCTCCGGAGCCACGCCGAGGCCAATCTGGCTGCAAACGATGGCGAACTGACCCGCAGTCGGCTCCGGCATCTCGCGAGCGATGGTGCGAAATGCTTCGTTGACCGGCAGACCGGCACGGACTGTGCTGGTGACCAGCTGGATCGTATCCGGCAATTGCCGGAAGAGGCGATTGGAGAACCGCCGTCGCTGCCATCCAAACAGACCACGCACCACCAATACCGCGACGATCGCAGCCGCAATGGACACGTCGGACGTCGAAAACCCGAACAGCTGATTGGCATAAAATACGCCCAATGACGCGAGCGCACCCACAAGCAGCACATAGACCGGATGCAAGACGTGAACGATGTCCGGATTGTAGTTCGCCAGACGGTACAGCAGCATCGAGCGGGCCCCGGTCTCAGTCCGGCGGATAGAGGTCAGGCTGGCGGTCGGCGAGGTCTGCAGAGCGATCGAGAGCTGGCGGTTCATGCGCCGTTCCCGCCTGTCGAGCCACAGCGTGACGCCCGTCGCGCAGAGCAGCAGGGCCAGAACGCTCGCGATCACGTAGTTCGGAATCATATTTGCCTCAACGCATCGGTCCAGGCTTGCTGAAGCCCGTAATAAGCAAGACGGCTCTTGAACTTTGGAAGCGCGTGGGTCGACTTGTAGGTTCCCAATATCCGGCCGTGAGTGTCCTCTTCCTGATACTCGAAAGCCGCAATGTCGTTGGTGGTAATGACGTCGCCTTCGAGGCCGATCACCTCGCTGACCTGGATGATCCGGCGCTGGCCATCGCGCATGCGTTCGACCTGGACGATGATGTCGAGCGCGGCGACGATCTGCGACCTGATCGCCCGCGACGGCAGATTGACCTGGCCCATCTGCACCATGTTCTCGATACGGGTCAGGGCGTCCCGGGTGCTGTTGGCGTGCACCGTGGAGATCGATCCGTCATGGCCGGTGTTCATCGCTTGCAGCATGTCGAATGCCTCGGCGCTGCGGACTTCGCCGACGACGATGCGGTCGGGACGCATGCGCAGGGCATTCCAGAGCAGATCGCGTTGCGTCACCTGCCCGGTGCCTTCCAGGCTGGGCGGCCGGGTCTCCAGGCTGATCACGTGCGGCTGTTGCAGCTGCAATTCCGCCGCGTCCTCGATCGTGACGATGCGTTCGCTGTGATCGATGAACTGGCTCATGGCGTTCAGCAGCGTCGTCTTGCCGGAGCCGGTACCTCCGGACACGAGAACGTTGAGCCGCGCCCGCGAGGCGATCTCCAGCAATTTTCCGATCGCCGGCGTCATCGAGCCGTTCGCGATCAGGCCAGCCAGATCGAGGCGACGGCTCGGGAATTTTCGAATGGAGATGCAGGGGCTGTGGATCGCGAGCGGCGGCAGAATGATGTTGACGCGGCTGCCATCGGGCAGGCGGCAATCGACCATGGGACTGGATTCGTCGACGCGCCGCCCGACCTGCGCGGCAATCTTCTGGGCGACCGAGGTGATGTGATCGTTGTCGCGGAAGCGTACGGCGACCCGCTCCAGCTTGCCGCTCCGCTCGACATAGACGTTGCTGGGGCCGTTGATCATGATGTCGTTGATCGTTTCATCGATCAGAAGCGGACGGAGCGGCCCGTATCCGGTCATGTCGTCCGCGATATCGTCCGCTAGCTGGATCTGCTCGCGGCCGGACAGTTCCAGCCGTTCGTCGTTGGCGATCCCGTGGATGATTTCCTCGATCTGGCGCCGCAGCACGTCGCGCGAAACGGTCGCCGCGGCCGACGGATCGATCTGCTCCATGACCCGGTCTCGCAGCGAATTGAGCATCACGGGATGATGGAGGGACGGTTCGTTGCCACGTTTCGGGGCGAGGCCCGGCGCCGGCGCAGGCGCCGCCAGACTCAGGGAAGGAGGTCGAGCGGCCGGCGCGGGCAAGTCCGGAGGCAAAGGCGCGTCCGCCGTCAATGCCGGCGAATCCACGGTCGGCGAAGGCGCGTCTTCCGTCGACCCGCGCAAGCTCGATGTCAGAGCGGACAAATGAACCATGGGCGACTCGTCTGGGCGTCTCCCGAATTTTTTCATAGCCCGAGCAACCTCCTGAGCCGCCCCTTGCGCTCGCCGCCGACCCCCGTGATCTCCCGCACGATCGGCTTGAGGTGACGTCGCAGTCCCGAGACGTGCTTGAGCGCGGGAATACCGAGATTGACCGCCTGGGTCATCCCCTTCCCGAGATCAGGAATCACCATGTCCGGCTCGGCGCCCAGGGCCTTCACGATCGTCGCCTTGGGAAGGCCGCCCGCACGATTGGCGCGGTTGAGCAAAGTGAAGACCCGGTCCTTGCCGGCGATGTTGGTGACGGCGGTGCGAAGCGCATGCGCATTGCGGAGTCCCGTCACCTCCGCTTCCAGCAGCACCAGGACGTGACGAGCAAGACTGATCACCGGATAGATCGAGGGAGGAAACGGCACGGGCACATCGACGACGATGTAGTTGAACCGTTGACGCAACAGGCCCAGGACGTGTCTCACGCCGGCTTCGGTGATGTTGAGCTGCGCATCCAGTTCCTCGTCCGCGGAGATCAGACTGACCCGATCGTTGATTTCAATTGCCGAGCGTTCGAGGAACAGCGTGTCCGCACGCATCGGGTTTTCCAGCGCGATGCGCAGTCCCGGTCCCGGCCGAACGCCCAGCATCACCGCAGTTTCGCCGTTCTGCAGATGGAGATCGAGCAACGCGACCTTGGCCTTCGTCGTCTCCGCCAGATGAAGCGCAAGATTGATGGCAATACTTGTCGCTCCGGCTCCGCCCTGCGCGCCGCAGATCGAGATCACGTGCCCGCCGCGATCCGGCTGGGCCGGCGCCTCGCCGCCAAGCAGCTTCGGGCGCAGCAGATCCAGCACCATATCCCGCGTGAGCGGCCGCGGCAGGTACTCGGTCACGCCGATGTCCATGAGCTCGCGGTAGAAGCCGATCTCCCTGCTCTCTCCGATCAATGCGACCCGGACATCAGGCGGACAGACGCTGGCCAACCTTTCCAATTCGGCAAACGGATCATCGTACCCACTGATGTCTGCGACCAGTGCGAACAGGTCCGTGTCGGCCTCGAGCATCCGTACGGCGTTGCGAATTGTGCCGCGTCTAAGCGACAAGTGGGCGCCGTCGAGACCCTTGCGCAAAGCCGCGGCGCTATCCTCGTCGTTGACGAAGCAGACGATGCGGTCGCGAGTGACGACAGATGGTGCTTCAAGCGGATTCACGACTGCCATGTTCATCATCATCGCTTCTCCGCCGAATTGCCTGAGCCGCCGGCCGATACGACGGCGGCCTGGCGGGCAACATCCTGCCCATCGCAGTTGACGCTTGCATTGCCGACGCCCGTGACCTGCTTCCTGACCGTGAACTGCTTGGCTTCACCGCCAGAATAGAGCACCACTGCAGTGGTCTGGCCGGCAAGGGCGTTCTGGCGGGCAAGTTCCGGTGACACATCGCAGCTCGACATGACGCCGGCATCGGGACTATCGCGCTTGTCGACGGCGGCCCTGACCGAAAGCGAGAGCTTTCCGAGCTGCTTGGCGACCGTGATTCTCTGCACCTGCTCAGGCGTGAGCTCCAGCGACACCGTCTGGGCAGGCTTGCCCATGGCGGCAGCGACACCTCGCCCACCCTGCGCGATTTCCTGGTCGATCGCGATGATCCGGACGTTGCGGAGCACGGTTTCGGTCAGCGCGCGACGTGCGGGGTCCGCCTTCTCGAACACCTGGGTCAGCAGGACGTCCACTTGATCGCCCGGCCTGATCAGGCCCGACACCCCGGACTCTTCGTCAACCCTGATGCTGATGGCGCGGCTGTCGGGCGCCAGCACACTCGCAAGGAAACCCCGATCCTGGGGGCGCACGATGTCTTGCAGGGTGATCGCATTGCCGGCCTCGACGAACTTGCGCACGAGCGAACCGGCAAGCGACGCCTTGGCGTCGGGCGTTTCCAGGATCGCATCCGCCGGAACCTGCTCAGCCTGCACCGAGCGCACGGCGAAATCTTCGTCGCGGGCCAGGGTCCCTCGCGGCAATGGCCGCGCCGCCACATAGTATCCCACGACCTTTGCGACTGGCTGCGCGACTTCCGTCGTCGCCGTTGCCTTGGGCGTGCTCAGGTTGAGGGCGATGAGGCCCAGCGCCGTGATCGCGAGAACCAACACCGCAATGATCGAAAGCCGCAAAGCCGATGACATGTCAAAAACCCCTGTTCAAAATCGCTCCGATACCGCCGCAGGCTATGGCGACTCCATAAGGAAGCGGCGCGCGCCGCAGATGACGCCAGCGCTCGACCGCATAGACGCGACGCAGCAGCGACGATCCGACCGGCGCCAGTCCAGGATGAGGCAGGCTCCGCATCATCACGTGCACCAGTGCAAGAACCCCGCCCGCCAGAGCCGTGATCGCCAGCAACTGAACGACGCCCATCCACGGCAGGCCAAGCGCCAGCACGACCAGCAACTTGACATCGCCACCGCCGATCGATCCGCGTTGGTAGAGAACGAACAGCACCGCAAACAGAACCGACGCGATGAAGAGCGACCCGGCGATGCCGGCAGGATTGGTCAAATGACTGGCCATCCCCAAGACCGCCAGGGTCAGACAAATCTCATTGCTGATTGAACGTGTCGCGACGTCCATGGTGGCGACATACAGAAGCAACAGGATCTGCAGAATCGAGGCTATGGAGACGATCCAACTCATCAGGCACAAACCCCAAGCACGTCTAATAAAGCGGCCTTAAAGAGGCCCAATTAGAACGGGCCACGGCGGCCGTACAAACAATACAAATCGCAGTGGCGCCTATGGCGGGCCCTGCATCCGTCAATGCAACCTTGATGAACTGAACGCCAACGGGAAATCAGTATGTGGTCGGCGTCCAATCCATCATCGAATGAAATTCACTGAAGCTGCCGCCATACTATCCGACGGCAGCAATGACTTTTGCAGAGATGGCTGAGATTGCTGCGCTCAGCGCGCTCGAGATCGGACCGGTCCCGCCGGCACCGAACGCAAGCCCGACCGCGGCGACGACACACGCGGCAACGATGACGTACTCAAACGACACCACGCCGCCCTCGTTTTCGCGAAGACGCTTCAGAGCTTCGCTAACTTCGACAAAATGCCTTAACACGTGACACCTCTTCAGTTGAGTTCAGCGTCCTGGCCAACGCGGTTCGGAACGAACGACGCCAGCCCGCACCGTCCATGACTCGCCCTGTCGGAATGCCTGCCGCCGAGGTCTTCGGTAGACTGGTTGGTGGCACAATTGATTCGACCGACATGGCCGCCAGGCGGTCACCCTCCGGTTCAAAGAAGACAGGGCCACAATCCCTGACCCCGTCCTCTCGCCCGGATCAGTCCCTTATCCAACTGCAGAAATGACCTTCGCGGAGATGCTCGAGATCGCAGCGCTCAGGGCGCTCGAGATCGGACCGGTTCCGCCGGCACCGAACGCAAGACCAACCGCAGCGACGACACAAGCGGCGACGATCACGTATTCAAACGACACCACACCCGCGTTGTCGGAGCGGAGGTGCTTCAGAGCTTCCGTGGCCTTGATGTAAAACTTCAACATGGGAAATTCCTTTTACTGAGATTAATACGCGAGGCCTATGTCGGCCGATCGAAGGCAGTGGCAACAATTTAAAATTTATATACCGACGTAAATCTTTGTCACCTGCTAATCCTTCATTAACCTTACTCCAGAAGGGCTAACCTGTATTCCTACGGGGTCATCGGAACCAGAGAGAGAGGCCAATTTGCCGCATTTCGCAGCTCTTTGCCGGTTGCCGAGGCACTCGTAAATCAGCGGTCGAGGACGTTGTGCCGCCCCCTCAAGAACCGTCAGCGGCATTGCCGGACTTTTTACGCACCGAACTTCTTTTAATTCCGATTTGGGCCTGCGCGGCCATCGCAAAAATCGGATTATCCGATTCTGGGGCGACCGACCAAGGAGCGGCGCTGCAACTCCGATGCCGTCCAGTAACCCGGAGGAAATCCGCAGCGGTAATCAAATACTCCAAGTAATGCGGATCAAGGCTTCCTGGCGTGGCGATCGGGCGTTGCGGCCGACTTTCGCCCCGTGTCCGCAGATGCCCGCTATTTCGGGGACGCCGCGCCCTCTGGATGCGTACGCCGAACGTGGACGACAGCCACATTGTCGGAATACGCGCGCTCCCATTCAGGCAACCGGTCGAGCAGCCCGACAGCCGGAGTCGCAGGGAAGAGCAGTGTTGAATCGATTTTGTATTCATCGAGCAATTTGATGAAATCCGGCAGATCCTCGAGTGAGACTACTCGCATGTAGCGGCTGAGAAACTCCGGGCCATACAATTCGGCGCGCGAATCGATGAACGGCGGCATGCGCTGGAAGATCAAGTATCCGCCGAAATAGTAGTCGTTCAGGACGCGCTCTGCCTTCAGCTCCTTGAGCTTCTCCACTGCAACAACCGGAACAAGTGGAAACGTTCGATCCTTCGTCACAACGATCGCACTGGTGACGATCGACAGGACCGCAAAAAACGTGATGATATGCGTCGTCCTTGCCGGGATGGCTTTTCGGGGTTCCTGCCGCAAGACATGCTGTGCCAACGGGCCAGCAATAAGGAATGGGGCAACCATTGCAAAAACGTCGACATACCGCTGATGAGCGAGAGTTTCGTAGACGAGCGCGAGCAGTGCAGCCATCCTGATAAAGGGCAACTTGAACCCGCTGTAGAGCGCGTAGGCAGCACCACCAAGCAGGCAAATTGTAAACGGGTGTAGAGAGCCGAAATCTATCGGCCTCCACTCGCCAATTGTCGAGAGCATCGACCCAAGGCTCAGAATCCGTGTTGTAACCAGGATGGACTCGATCCCATACGGCGTCACGCAGCCGGCCCCGAGCGCCAACGCCCCAAATCGGAACCAATGCAGCGCGACCGTCAAGCGGGTCGATTTGTCCGCGTTCCAAACCGCCTCAAGGGCAAACGGAGCGATCATGGCCACGCCCAACGTGAAGCTCCCATGGAGATTCGCCCACAGCGTGATGATCAGAACAAAGGACAATGGAGGCACTCGGCGCGCGTCGGCAGCCCGAAGCAGACCGTCGACCCACAGCACCATCAGGGGAAAGATCAACACGTGCGGCCGGGCCAGGATGTGGTGCACCGTCATGGCTATGCCGGCACTCACCAGGATCGTAACCGGCACGTTCGGCAGTCTTCTGAGCAGACAACGGGCAAGCAGGAAGAACGCCGTCGAAGCCGACAACGCAGCTAGAAGCGCAGGGCCCAGCCACCCTGCCAGTTTGAATGCAAGATAATAGAGGACTTCCGACAACCACGCGCTGGTGATCCAGGGCGCGCCGTGCTTCGTAAAGGAAAACGGATCAACACGAGGTACGGCACGATGATCAATGATCCATTCGCCGACCACAACGTGCCAATACGTATCGGTATCCCGTAATACGTCGCTGATTTTGCCGATGAGAATCAAATAGGCCGTCGTGGCCAAGATCAACGGTAGCCAGGCCCGAAGATGATCACTGCTCGGAAGGCTCTCTGTCTTTACGCTATTCGCATCCATTTGTTGCGAACCAATGCTTAACGACATAATTAGCATCCTTGAAAGCTAATCATTGTCATCCTAGGCTCCTGGAAGCAACGTTAAGTATTAAAACTGATTAATCGCCCCACCATCATCGTCGATAGCAGCAGATGGATCGCGTAGCCTGGCGATATCGCAGGAAGGGCTAAATGGAGTCCGGGGAGACTTGGAGTAGCGGTCCGCCGCCGGAGCTGCGGGCACTAACGGGGCTTCGTGGCGTGGCTGGAACGACCATCGGCTTGGCCCAGCTTCAACGGCTTTTGTCCGTCGGACCCAGCACCTTTTTCATGTGGCGCCCTTCCGTTGATCTATTCTTCTGTCCGAGTGGGTTTACGCTCTCCCCTGTCTATCGGCGGAACGAGTTTCAGTTTTCCCGCGACTTGATCACCCGCATCGCCCGAATTTGTCCGCTGTACGCGCGCCCCGCTCCGATTGTTTCCTAGAGCACCGGATCTCGCCATGGTTCGCTCCTCCCACGAAACCGCCTCGGCGCCAACCAAGGTCTCCGCTTTCTCTCGGAGGATGCTCTTTGCAGTGCTTTTTGTGCTCTCCGCGACCAATCTGACGGCTTGCCTGATCGCTTACATTTCGCGGGCCTGGATCTACGACCGCGACGGATTCGGCATCCCGGCGGATTTCGTCAGCTTTTGGGCCGCCGGCCGCCTCGCACTCGAAGGCTTGCCGGCACAAGCGTTTGACTGGGAGATCCTTAGGCAAGTCCAGGTTGCGGCCCTGGGGCACGATTTCGCCGGTAGTTTACCCTGGCACTACCCGCCACCATTCCTCTTCGTCGCATCACTCATGGCGCTGCTACCCTATGGTGCAGCGTATTTCGGATGGATTGTTGTCAGCTTAATGCCGTATGTTGCGGTGGTGCGGGCAATCGTCGGTCACAACCTCGGCGTACTGCTCGCACTCGCCGTGCCGATCGTCTTTTTCAATGCGCTGGTCGGACAGACCGGATTTTTGACCGCTGCCTTGATTGGCGGCACGCTCTATCTCATTCCGGTGCGCCCGGGACTCGCAGGCATTTGCCTTGGTCTATTGACTTACAAACCACAATTTGGGCTGCTGTTTCCCGTTGTGTTGATGGCGGCGGGACATTGGCGCGTATTCGTTAGCGCCACCGTGACGACCATCGCGATGGTGCTCATCTCGGCACTGGCCTTTGGAACGGCGAGTTGGGTGGCATTTTTCTACTGGCTGTCGCACTCCTCGAACGTGATCTTGATCGATGGTAGGTTCAGTTGGTGGAAATTGATGAGTCTCTACTCTCTGGTGCGTCATTTTGGCGGCACCGAACAGCTCGCCTGGATGCTCCAGCTTATCCTCGTACTGAGCACGACGCTGGTTCTCGTACTGATGTGGCGCAGCCGCGTACCTTATGGTTTGAAGGCTGCCGCCCTAGCTGCAGGCACGCTGTTGGTCACCCCTTATAATGCCATCTACGACATGTTGATCCTGACGATTTCCGTCGCGTTCCTATTTCGCATAGGATTGAGGAGCGGCTTCCGCAGCTACGAGCTTGCTGCGCTGGCCAGCACGCTCGCACTCGAGTTCACGTTCCTGACGAGCACGCCAACGGGACTCGGAGCGACCTTAATCGTCTCGATGCTGATTCTGGCGCGCGCCGGGTCGTCGTGGTGGCGCGAGCCGGCGCCGAAATCGATTGCCGCGGGCGTTTAGGCGCCGGTCGGCGTCGCCGGCGGGTCAAGACCGATTGACCTGGTGGAATGATCCTGATCCGCGCCGGTCGGCCCGCTCACATAAGCTTGCCTTGGAATGGCCGGGCGCGTCGTCTTCCTCAATGCGTCAGTTCGAGCTTCCGCATCTCGGTCACGCGTGCCAGACAATATTCGCGGTACAGGTCGTTAAGAATTGCCCACATGATAAATCCCCATCGCTCGAAACTTAAATCCCCATCACTCGAAACCATGACAGGTTGGTCCATCAACGTTTCAGCGTGATGTCGGCGTTGACGGAAACGAGTTTCCGGACGGTTTCAAGACCATCGAATTAAGTCAGCATAACTGTCATTTAATGGCGTATACCCCGGCGGGCGCTTCCCGTTTAAGGGGCGTTTATCTCGGACCTGCCGCCTCCGTCGCGGCGTCGGTCGAGAGCAAACGGAAGTTGGGTTTTGGCAACGTACGCCCGTCTTGATCGGACAGAGCCCTGGCGTGCTCGCGCGTCTGTTTCGCCTCGGCGATCAGAAGGCAGCGTCTCAGCTCCTCGCTGCAGCGCTTCGCCTGCGCGCGCATCTGGCACTTGTCGTCGGCGGAGCCTGAGGATTTGGCGAGACCACTCCACGTCGCTGCGAGCGACGTCTTGAGCAGCTCAATCTTGCGGTCCAGATCGTCCAAACGCTGCTCCGCCAATCCTCTACGGACGCACGCTTCGAACGCAAATAGGCCAGATTCGCCTGCGCCGCGGAAGTCCGTAGGGGTACGGTCCCGTCGCAAGCTTCACCTGAGCCAAGTGCACGAGCCCGCTTTATCGTGATTGCCCTGCTCGCGGCAGCACACCGCATTGCCAGGGTCCTCGGGGAGCGAACGGCGATCGATCGACCGTGGTGCCGCCGCCATCGGCGGGCCGTCAGCCCGCCTATGACACGCCCAGCCTCACCCACACGGCATGTAGAACGAGAAACACCGACAAGGCCCCGAGAAGCCATCCCAGCCCGCCCGCCGCCGGGCCTTCTCGAAATTCAAGATTGGGGTCGTTCTCACGGCCGAAGGGGACCTCTGGCGCCGGCCTTTGCGGGCCGCGGACACGTGCAGCCGCGCGTCGCAGGAGCCGACGGACGATCGTCTCCCGCTCGATAATGCCACTTCCTTCAAGATCAGCCGGCATCGTCAGCCCTGCTCGACCTTGCGAGGAGGTCGTCGCTGCATCATGGACATCAGGCGCGCCAAACGGTTGACGCGGCGAATACTCTCGGTGAAGCGGACCGCGGGAGCGCGGTGCTGAATGCTGAAAACGAGCTTTCGAAGACGACTGAGCATGATGTCCTCCTCAATGTCATCGCGTGCATGAGGTGGTGCCCACGGGCACAACCAGGGATCTCAGCTAGCGCGGCAGGCGGGGCGATCGGACATATCGCGTCAGGACCGGCGCACTATGCACGTTCGCCACGACCCTGACGCTAACAGCCTGCCGCTTTCCGGACCGCTGATCGGGCGCCAGATTGAAGCAAACCCGCGTACCGGCCTCGGGGGTGACGCCGGGCGAGAATGATTTGAGATGAAAGAAAACGTCGGTGCCACCGGAATCCGGCCTGATGAAGCCGAATGCCCTGTCGCCGTGATATGTCTTGATTGTACCTTCCAGCATCTTGCAACCTTTCGATACGATCGCCGAACGGTGCGGTCGGATTTTGCTCTCGGATAGAATTGACCTGATCTCCGTCTCTGTACTCAGCCGATACCGGGGAAACGGACACGGCATTTGAGCCCGGCAGGAAGCGCGTAGTTCGGATTTGGCAGTTCAAGGCGAACGCCGATCGTCCCGCTGGCCGCGTCAAACACCTGATCAACGACCGTGACGAGGGCGTCGTACCTGCCTCCGACAGGATCCTCGGGGTAAATTTCCGCCGACGCCCCCACACGAATCTTTTCGAATTGGCCGAGGGGCACATAAACCTCAACCAACAGCGGATTGATCTGCGAAACCGTCAGGAGATGCGCCTGATCGAATGCATATTCGCCCGGGCCGAGCTTGCGCTCGACGACCACACCATCGATCGGGCTGCGGATGGTACGAAGCTTCAACACTTCGTTGGCGCGCGCCAATTCGAGCCCCGCGATCGCAAGATTGACCTTGGCTTCCTCGACGTCCTGTTCGGCCACCCGCGCACTCGTCTCCGCTTCGTCGGCAACCGCCGCTGAAACCGAGTCGTTCCTGCGCAACAGCTTGGATCGTTCGTCCTTCCGCCGCTGAAACTCGAGCTTGGCGACGCTCGAGCGGACCGTTGCCTCGTTTTCGGCCCGGGCCTTCGCCAGCGAAACCGCCGCCTGCTCCACTCCGGACTCCAACCGAGCGACCACGTCTCCCTTCTTGATGATGTCGCCGCGGTCAACCAGCATCTCGCTCAGGAGACCCGGCACAGACGTCCCGAGCTTGAGCACCATTTTCGGCTGGATCAGACAGTCGAATTGNCCCTGCGACTTCCTCTCCTGGGCATCGGCGCATCCCGCTCCCGCGAGAATTGCAAGGGCCAGAACCGCAAGCCCCCTGCAACGAACGTCCGAGACTGCGTACGACGCGCCGAAATCGAGGGGCCGTGCCCGAGGGCTCGGGGTGCGCTCAGACGCTGGGATTTGTCTCATTCTCCTCTCCCCGAAAATGCAAGCACCCGGTCAAGCCGGCGATCCTGCTTCACGTTCTGAACTCGCACATAGCCATGTCGTCGTTCCGCCTGGAACTGCGCCAGCCAACGCAGCGGCTGGTAGAGCCGCGATGGAATTGGAACACCGCCGCCCACGAGCCTTGCAAGCAGCCGCGTCATTCCTCCGGCATGGATGACAAAAAGATCGTCCTGAAGTGAAACGATGGCCTCGCAGCTGCCGGGATCGCCCTGCCGGGCGCAGCGACCGAACAATTGGCGATCGACCCGCCGGGAGTCATGGTACTCGGTCAGGATCACATGCAGGCCGCCTCGCGCGGCGACGCCTGCGCCGAGCCGGATATCGGTCCCGCGGCCCGCCATGTTCGTCGCAACGGTCACCCGCGCAGGCTCGCCGGCCGACGCGACCACATCGGCCTCATCCTTGTCCTGCTTCGCATTCAACAGCGCATGCGCAATGCCACGCGCGTTCAAGGCGGCACTGATCTCCTCCGAGGCGCCCACCGAGCGCGTGCCGATCAATACCGCCCGGCCCTCGGCCATCGCCAGCCGCTCCACCCTGTCGGCAATGATCCGCAGCTTCTGAGCCGATGTTGTACATACCAGAGGGAGGGCTACCCGGCGCTGCGAGGGCCGGTTCAGCGGGATGCGAACGACATCAAGTCCGTACACCGACTTGATCTCCCGCGCGACCTCATGGGCGGTGCCCGTCATCCCGGACAGGCGAATATAGCGCCGGAACAGCCGTTGATAGGTGATGCGCGCGAGCGTCTCGCGGCGGTCCGTCAGTTCGCAACCTTCCTTGACCTCGATGAGCTGGCGCGCGAGCGTCTCGCGGCGGTCCGTCAGTTCGCAACCTTCCTTGACCTCGATGAGCTGATGCAAGCCGCGCTCCCATGAGCGGTCCGGCATCACGCGTCCCGTCGACTCGTCCACGATTTGGACCTTGCCGTCGATGACGACATAGTGCTGGTCGCGGCTGAACAGCATCATCGCGGAGAGAGCCTGGGTCACCAGCTCCTCGCGAGCGCGAATCGAGCTCCAGACCCCTTGCAGCCCTTCAGCCAGCTCGCCGAGCTCCCGGCGCCCCTCCTCGGTCAGCGCCAGATTTCGCTCTGCGAGATCGATCTGAAAGTGCTTTCCCGCGACAAGCGAGCTCGCGAACCGGAGCCCCTGCTCGCATTGCAGCCTCTCCTCGCCGGCCCCCGTCGACGACGAGAGGATCAGGGGCGTACGCGCTTCATCGATGAAGATGCTGTCGGCTTCATCGACGATGCCGAAATAGAGCCCGCGCAGCACGAGGTCCTCGTCGCGCTGCAGGCTGCCGCGCAATCGCCCGAGCGAAAGGTGCAAACTGCTGCTTCGGTGCGTCAGAGCGACACGGTCGCGCAGATAGTCGAATGCAAGCTCCTTGTTGGTGCAATACGTCACCGAGCTCGCATAGGCTCGTCGCCGCTCGGCTCTCGACATGCCCTGCACCACGGCCCCCACGCTCAGGCCCAGGAATTCATAGAGCGCTCTCATCTCGCCTGCGTCACGTTGCGCAAGATAGTCGTTGACGGTGATGAGATGCACGGGATACCCGGCAAGCGCGACGGTCGCCGCAGGCAGCGTCGCAGCCATGGTCTTGCCTTCGCCGGTCGCCATCTCCACCAGTCTGCCCTTCAGCAGCCCGAATCCCGCAATCAGCTGCACGTCATAGTGCCGCTGACCGATGGTCCGTGCTGCAGCCTCCCGCACCAGCGCAAAGCATCGGCCTACCAGAGGCGGCGCAAAGCCCGTATTGCGCAATTTCGCGCGGATGGCGGACGCCTGCAGGCGCAGCTCTTCGTCACTCAGGATCCGCAAGGCGTTCTCGTGCGCCGCGGCGTACTCGACGATAGGCATCAAGGCGCGAACTGGATCGCGCAGCCGCCTGAACGGGCGCTGGATCAGGCCTTTCGCCAGGAATTCGGCCACCCGATCGTGCACTGCCGGCTCGCGGTCCGCGCGCTCCGGATAGGGACGGCCAACCGCCAGGTCGCGGTGATCGAGTTCCATAACGCTCTTAGACATGGAAGTTCGTCAACAATAGCAGTCTGACGCTGCGATACCATTGCACGGCCAATGGCTCCATCCGATGTTCGAACCGGACGAAGACGTGTTGGCCGAAATGGTTCACCGCTTCCAGACCTTGAAGCTCGATGTCGAATTGAAAGGTCCGCTGCAACGTCTTCGGCCCCTTCGCATCGCGCGGATCAATCGCGAAATCCCCACCACCATCCACGCCCAGCGCCGCGCTCGGCAAATATTCGCCGCCGGCAGGCACCGCACGCAACACGCGCCCCTCCAGGACGAGGCGCGGCTGGTCCACCGGGCGAACCTGGATGCGATCGGTGGTCAGGCGTACCCTGTCAACCGCCTCCTGCGGCACGACGACACGCGCCAGCGGCGTCGCGTTTCCGACCACGTAGCCGAGGAGTTCGCCGCGACGGTAATAACGGCCGGGCATATCGACCATCTGTGGCACGACGAACACGCCATCGCTGCGGGCGCGCGCCACAAGGTCAGACGCGCGCTCGCGGGCAAGGCCGAGATTTGCGCGCTCGAGTTCAAGCTTGTCGCGAACAATCTGCGCTTTCGCGCGGTCGGATACGAATTGCGCCGCGTACTCGGCCTGCAGCTCGGCCACCTTGGCCTCGTTCCTGCGCAATTGCGCGACAAGCGTCGGCTCGCGACTCTGAATCAGCGCGTCCCCTTGAGTGACCAGGGTTCCTGGCGTCACGAGGAGTTCGTGGACGAAACCGTTCGAAGCGGCCCGTACCATCGCTTCCTCGGGCAGCCACAGCACTCCCTCCACGCTGGAATGGTAGGGCATCGGGACGGCGACCAGAAAGAAAGCCAGGCCGAACACCAGTCCGGCCGCGATCGTGACGGAACGGGCGCGATGCTTGCGCAGGCGGGGATTCTCAAGGAGATGCCGTACCGCCTTTGTAATGGGCAGGATCGCCATCGCCGCCACCGCCCAGACCGCGAGAATGACGCCAATGAAGAAGAATTGTCCCGCGATGAACAACGCGATGAAGATCGTCACCATGATGCGATAGAGCGTCGACGCCAGGCCGTAGAAGAAGAACCATGCCCGCTCCATGCCGGAGGCCTCAGGGCGCTCCAGCTCGGAGACGCCGAGCAGGTATCGCTCGAGCAGATAGCCCCAATAGCGCGACGACCGCGCCGCCAGATTCGGAATCTCGATGAGATCCACGAGGATGTAATAGGCATCGTAGCGAAGCAGCGGATTGCCGTTGAACAGAAGCGTCGACACGCTCGCGATCAGCATGACATTGAACAGGATCGCTCGCACCAAACCCGGCTCGACCAGGAGCCATAGATAGAACGCGATCGCCGCGACGAAGAGCTCGACGCCCATGCCGGCGGCACCGACAAGCGCGCGCCGATACTTTGACCTGAAAACGGTGGCGGCCGATGCATCGACGTAGGGAACCGGCAGCAAGACCAGCAGAATGATGCCGAGATCGTGGACCTCTCCACCGCCGGCCTTGGTGGCGGAGGCATGCCCCAGTTCGTGCAGCGCCTTGATCGCGGGGAAGACCAGATAAATGACGAACAGATTGTCGATCGCCAATACGCGGTCGCTGAAATTGTGGCTGAGCTCCGGCCAATGCGGCCAGATCAGAATGAAGGCCGGAAGCACGAACGCCAGCCACGCGAGGGCACCCCAGCCGCTCCAGACAAACCGGACGAGACCCGCCCAGCGATTGAGCAGGCGATCCGGATCGAACAGCGGGATGCGGATCGCCATAGGATTGCCGTAGGAGCGCAAATGGCGCGCCCTCTGCTCGCGCTCGCTGCGGGTAAAAAGCTCGGCGACGTCAGGCGTGACGTCGCTTTCCAGGAGGTCGGCGGCATGCAGCTGGCCCAGCAGGTCGATGAGTTCGTCCTGGCTGGGTGAGTCCTCGCCCAGATGCCTGTTCGCGAGCTCCCACAATTGTTCGACGGAATGCGTCCCGTCCATGAGCGAGACGATCAACCGGGCCGAAGGGCTGAATCGATGCACCCGCGACGAGGCGGGGTCCTGCAGAAGGTACCAGACCTCGCCGCGATAGATGTGCCGATGCAGTCGCGCGTGCGAGCGCAGCTTCGGCTTTCGCGCTGCGACACGATACCACCAATTGCTGAGCAACGGCGCGTTCACCACGACCTCGCAATCAGAACAGCCATTTCCAAATCGACAGGCGGACCCAATCGGTGAAATTATGCGTCCATATCCAGATCAGCTTGCGCTCACCGACATCGACCTTTCCTACGCCCTCCATGCCCGGTCGCACGCGTTCGGATGCATTGTGGAGCCGCGCCTCGACCCGGAAATAGTTGCGGCCCTCCTGGGCTGTCGAGACCGGCGTCATCTGCTCGACCGAGAAGTCCATTCTCCGGTGCGGAATACCCGAGAGCGTGAGTTCGCCCTGCTGAGCGAGCTTCACGTAGGAGATGTCACGCTCCTCGACCTGCAGGATGACGCGATAGCTGTCCAATGGCGCGACCGTGAAGAGCATCTTGCCCAATTCAACCGGCGTTCCGAGAAGCTGGTGCAGGTCGCCCGCGACGACGACGCCATCGAAGGGAGCCAGCAGCGTGGCACGAGCGAGCTTGTCGGTGACCAGCGACAGCATGGCGTCGACCTGCTCGATCTGAGCCTGCAGGATCGTCATGTTCGCGCGCTCTTGTGCCGCCAGCGCCTGCCGATACTTGCGGTCGAGCTGCTCGCGCTCGGACGACAATCGCGTCTGTTCGAGCTTGAGCTCCCGGTCGTCGAGCTTGCACAATACCTGCCCGGCATGCACGGTGTCGCCTGCGCGGACGAAGCTTTGCGCGATATACCCGTCGAACGGCGCCGCGGCGATGCGCTGCACTGCCCCTTCGATCACCGTCTTCGCCGCGACACGATACGTCCCTGTCGCGACACTGAAGAACAGGATGACGCCGACCAGTAAAAGCGCGATGAGCTTTGCGCCGGGGTGGCGCGGCCCGAACAGGAGCTCCAGGCCATGGTGCAAGGAGGTTCCGGCATGGCGCAGAACGCCGCGCTCGCTTTCTCGCTTGAGCTTCAGGATCGGGCCGAGCAGCGCGCCAACCGTCTTGCACAGCTCGATCGTCTCGATGTCGAACGGCTCGCCCGCCGTCCGTTCCAGGGTCAAGACGCCGGTTGCATGCCCGTCGTCCGTAAGCGGCACCGAGCAGACCGCAATATCCCTGTACTCGCGCGCGAGATCGGCATGTGCGAGTGCCGCGCTCTCCACGTCGTCACGCGGGGGAAACACCAGCGCGACGTCGAGGTCGAGCACCTCGTCCATGGCGTTGCCTATGCGCCGGCCAAGATCCATCTTGGGATCGAAGGTCGCCGTATGCGAGATCGCCTTGACCTGGACACTGCCTGAACGCTCGAGCCCCACGCTCACCCGATCGCACGCCAGGCGGCCTGCAAGTTCGTTGGCGACAGCCAGCGCCGCCGCCGAGAAATGCCGCTCCTGCATGGCCGTCGCCACGATATCCATGGCGAGCCCCATTCGCGCCAGCCGCGCGTCGCGTTCCTCCAGCGCGCCCTTGCGGAACTGGTCGATCAGCCAGGCGCTCGCCCAATGCAGCAGCCGCAAGGCTCGCTGCAACGCAGCTTCCGGGCCGGGCCCGATATCGAGCACCACGACCCCATGCAGTGTGCCGGACACCTCGATCGGGTAACCGATAAAGGCGTGGTGCTCGCGCAAAGCGCCATGCCCCTCCGAGGGCAGCACGATTCCGCGGCGCTCGGTCAGAGCCCGTTCGGCGGCCGGGCTGAGATATTGCATGTCCAGGCCGGGATGAGGCCACACCGCCGCCGGCACGTAGCCGCCGTCCTTGTCGGGCCCCAGCAACAGGAGTCCCCCGCCCACCCGCTCGACCTGCATGCAAAGGATTGCAAGCCAGCTCGCGCAAAACTCGGAACTGTCTTTGGCTGCGGAAAATTTCGCCCAGGCTATCGACTCCGCCCGCGCTGCGTCCTCGGTGAAGGAATAAATCGGGGACGCAGTGGTCATGGCTACGCATCGCTCTCGGAGCTATGCCCGCGATGCCGCCATAGCGGGCAGCATCGCGGAGCGCGCGACGGAATCGCCGATGAGGCGTCGCAATCACACGGGGGCACGATGTGATCCGTTCTCTAGGCGGATGCTCTCGCCCCATTCAGGCGATCGCCTGATTCCGCCTCCGCGGCGTCGCCCGGTTCGACCACCGGCGGAGCTGCCCCCTTCACGACCGCGAGGCGCGACGGAAGAGCCTGGAAGTTGCGCATCGACTGAAGGTGAAGATAGAGCAGCTCGAGCTCGTCCGTCTTGGCCAGCTCGGCGAGCTTTTCGCCGGACAATGCCTTCAGCTTCTCCCGGTTCACCGCCATGAACCCCGCGAGCGAGAGCTTTTCGCCAGATGGGAGTTCGACCTGGGCCTGCATCGGCTCGAGCAGATCCAGCTCGCGCACCTTGTTGCAGAAGGCCTGGGTGCGATTGAACTGAGTCTGATATTCCTGCAGGAACGTCAGGATGTTCTGGACATACTGAGTCGGCTTGTTGTCGTCGTCGAACAGTTTTTGCCCGCGACCGTCCCGGTTGAAGCCCGAATAGTCCTCGTCGATGCAGAGAACGAACCGCTCGCCGTCGGAACTGGTCGAGAACACGAACGGATAGCGGCGCAGGAAGGCAGGGACATACTTGCCGTCCCATTTGGAATCCGCCGACAGGAACAGGTTCTCGCTGTCTCGCACGCCGAGAATGACGGCGGGCATGACGTTGTCCTTGGTGCCGGCAAACACGATCGCGTATTCGGATGCTGCGGCAGGAAACTCGACCGCCATCAGAGGCACCGAATTTGTCTTGCTGCTGAAGCCATAGTTCCTGGCCATCTCGACCGCGCAACCGCGATGACGCGCGGCGGACAACGGAATAACGGTTTCGTAGATCAACAGTTGCGCAGTCATTACAAAGCTCCTTCCCTTGCAATTTCGGGCTCAGGCATGGCCCGCATTATTAATCGACAATGGGCGTACGCGGAGACTCGCGTTCGGATTCCACTGGGCCTTGTCCTGCCCCACGTGGTTCAAGAAGTCGTCGAGCCACTCCTGCGAACCATTCGAAGGTCCTGAGGCGAGATGCTCAACGGCATCGAGACTGTTCTGCCAGTTTATGCTCGTCGTCTCCTTCGCGCTATTGATATTCCGCGAGGAGTGATGCTCCGGCGAAGAGAGATCGTCTTGCGACGCCGTAGAGCTCTTCGGGTTGCCACCCGTCAGGCTTGCGGACAGCGCGATGAACGACTTGTCGAGATCCTCGTCTGTGCCGACGGACTTGCGGACCTCGCCATTCTGCGACGCGCTTGCGATCGGGCTCAGGAGGATGTTCGAGATCAGCGTGATACCGCTGGGCTCATCCGCCTTGGCGACCGCCGGTACCGGCGGCGCGATCGTGGTCGTTACCGGCCCGAGCGGGATCAGCGTCATCTGCGGCGCGACTTGCGCGGCAGGCGTGCTCTGCAGCACCGCCGCGGAAGCGGGTGCCGGATGACCGGCAAGCTCCGGCAGCCGCCGTTCGCCGGCGCGCAGGGTCATTCCGGCCACGTCGTCGCCGAGGTCTTCCGGCATTCCCATCGCATTGCCCATCTCATGGACGAGCGTCGTGAGCAGGTCCATGTGTCCGGCAGCCGGGCTCGACGATCCAGCTTCAGAGACCTCACCGGACAGCCTGATCGAGAACTCCCTGTTGTCGCCGGGTGTCGGGTCGATGAACCAACCCCAGCCGGCCGCGTCGGGATCGAGAACGATCGTGTATCCCGTTGTCGCGCCCAGCAGTTGATCCGGCAGGTCGGCCATCAGCACCGAGACCTGATCGAGGATCAAAAGACGCGGGTCGTCCGGGCCGAGCGCGGCGGCCCAGGCTTGTTTCGCAGCGGCAACGATCGCCGCCAGCTGGTCGGCTGCGACAACGGCGATGTCCGTTGCCGGAGGCGCCGCCAGCGCAGCCGCCTGCGGTGTGCCGCCGCCGGCATAGGCGATATCGTCGCCGCGGACCAGGACGTTGTCGAAGGATGCATTGCCGTTGCGGGCGTAGAGCCCGAGGCTGCCGTCGTGCACCAGGACATTGTAGTTGAAGCTCAGGACGCTCTTGCCGTTGAGCACGACGTTAACATTGTTCACGACGCCCTCTGACAACGCTACGAGCAGACTGTAATCCGTGCCGGCGGCGATGGTCGTGCTTGCGACGGCATCAACGTACCAGGCCCCGTTGCTACGGTGTCCGAGCACGACCTGGTTGGTTCCGGCGATAATGCCGGCATAGAGGAAGTCGTTGGTCGATGTGTAGGCGAAGGTGAGCCCCGCCGACGTGCCGGCCTTGGCCGCATTCACCGTCGCCGAGTACTCGACATAGGACAGCGGTGCGACCACGAAGGCACGCGTGGAGAAGGCGGCATCGTTCGCCGGCGGAACCGCGGTGTAACGGCCGCCCGTCCCGCTGGTGGTGGTCCATGTCCCGGTCTGGGCAACGAAGTTGTTTGCGATGCCGTCCGAGAAATCCTCCAGTACATTGTAGGTGAAGATCACCGGCAATCTCTGGACCGTGTACGAGGTGTAGGCGGCGATCGAGTTGTTCGTGCCGACGCCGACCAGACCCGTGTTCAGCGGCGCGTTGAACGCATAGGACACCTTCAACGAGCTTGCGGCCTTGCCACCGTTTGCGCTGGTCACCGTGAGGGTTGCGACCGTTCCGTTGACCGAGAGCAACAAGGTGTTCTGCGAGTTCAGGCCCAATCCGGGCTTGCCGGCGGAAAGCGTCGCAAGATCGGTCCAGCCGGTGTCTGAACGCTGACCGATCTTGATCGTGTTGTTGGTAACGTCGATGCCCGCATACTTGAAGCTGTTCGGGGCCTGATAGTCGAAGATGATGTAGCCATTCTGCAGCGTGCCACCGCTGGACACCTTCATGGTGGACTGGATCTCGAAGAAATTGCCCGGCAGCCAGGTATCGAGGTCGAACAGGCTGATGTTGTCGCCGCTCACCTTCAACGTGCTGTTCTGATAGGCGCTGTTGGTTACGGACCAGCTGCCGGTGTCGGCGAACATGCCGGTCACGGTATTGGGCGCGTAGCTCGCACTCCGCAGCACGTCGCGCTGCGTGCCCGGGGTGTTGCCGGCCTGCGGATCGGTCGGCGCACCGGTCTGGGCGTGCCAGGCGTCATCCTGTTGCAGCACCAGGCCAAGCTCGCCGGCCGGTTCGCCGTTACGACCCGGATTGGGGTCATTGTTCTTGGTCGGCACCGGCGCCGTCGCGCCGCTGTTCAGGTCGGAGTAGCGCGTGGCATCGACGCCGTCGCTCAGCGATTCCGCATAGAGGAAGTGGTGCAGGAACGGCTGCATCGTGCGGCTGACCGTGGCCATGCCGAACTCGGAGAACGGCACGAGATAGCTGTTGTACTCGCCGACCCAGTCGATGAGCCGGTCGCCGCCCGTGTTGGCGATCAAAACGTCCTTCCCTGCTCCGCCGTAGGCCCGATCCTCATAGGTCGGTGCGGTTTCCGGAACGTTGTTGAGTCCGCCTGCCGTCGTCAGATCGTCGTCGGCATTGAGCAGATCGTTGCCCCAGCCGCCATAGGTGTGGTCGCGGCCCGTGCCACCCACGATCCAGTCGTTGCCGTTGTCGCCGAAGATATCGTCATTGCCGTCGTCGCGGACCGGCCCGTAGGTCACGGACCGGTTCTGGTTGCCTGGCGTCGTGCCGCCCGGCCTCAGAACGCCCTCGGTCTGGTCGAAGTTCAGGAACCACTCGAGGCCGGTACCCGTGCTGCTGGCAGTCCCATCCGCGTTGAGGAGGATCTTCCGCATCGGGTTGTTCTCGTCGTACAGCGCGAACTCGCCCGTACGATTCGCGATGTGCGGATGGGTGAACTTGCCGTCCGGATCCACCGGATTGAAGCGAAGCGCATCGCCCGGGTTGAATGGATGCGCGTAGTCCGTCTCGGCGATGCCGGTCAGATCGAGGGTCAGCGGGTTCTGTATCTGCGTGTAGGACAGCTTCAGCGCTTCGGCGCCCGACACGGCATCGTCGCCGGAGCCGGCATGGATCCAGTCGCTGCCCAGGCCGCCGAAGATGATGTCGTCGTTATGCGACCTCGTCTTGCCGTCGCTCGCGGCGCCGTTGTTCTTCGTGCTGAGGAGCGCGAAGTCGTCCTTGGTTCCGTTGAAGGTCGTATCCACGCTGAAGGGCGTCACGTCGACCGTCTTCTTCAGGGCACCGCTCACATTGATCGTGTCGATCTGCATGTTGCCCGGCGTATAGATGTACTCGTTCAGCGCGTTACCGTTGCTGTACTTGGGATCGGCATCCGTGGAGAGCAGCGGAGCGATGCCGTTGAGCGGTTCGCCGGCGCTCGTCGTGTACTTGGAGGTGTTGCTCGGGTCGGCACTCAGGCTGTTGCGGCTGGTATAGATCCGGCCGTCGTCGCCGATGATGCCGTCATCGCCGGTGCCGCCGGAAATCCAGTCGTTGCCGTAACCGCCGATGATGTCGTCGTTCTGGCCGTCACCATACAGCCAGTCGTTGCCGAGCTGGCCGTAGATGAAGTCGTCGCCGGACTCGCCGTGGACCTCGTCGGCCGCGCCGATGTCGTTCTTCGCAATAGCCGGATTGATGGGATCGGCTCCGTTGAAGTCCGGCCCGCCCGGCGAATAGTCGAGCAGCCGCACGGCACGAACCACGATCTTGGCTACGTCGTCGTAAGACGTCCCTTCCGCGGTGCTGGTATCGTAGTTGAAGCGCAGGAAGCCGTTGAAGCTCTGCACCGAGGTCGCGATCGCAGTCGTGGTGAGATCGGCGTTCATCGTGAAGCTGGCGACGGTCCTGAGCCCGACCGGATCCGCGACGTTGCCCTTGACACCGACCAGACGGATGATCTCGCCGTTATCGCCGACGATCGCGTCCGAGTCATTCGCGTGACCGCTCGCGCTCGTCGTGATGTTGCCGTTCGCATCGCTCAGCCCGTCGCCGGCGGCGTTGCGCGCAACTGCCACGCCGGAACCGCCGAGGATCAGGTCCGAGCCGTCCGGGCGCAGACTCTGGGAAATATTGAACACCGGATCCTTCAGGCTGAACATGTCGGAGTTGCCGCCGACCAGGTCATCCTGGTTCTGGTTACCAAGCAGCAGGTCGTTTCCGGCGTTACCTTCGATGTAATCCTGGCCATCGGCCGGGCCGTCGAATGACGGGCGCAGCACCAGGCTATTGTCCGAGGCGCGGAACGGATTGCCGGCGATATTGGTCGCCGTCTGGTACACCCCGACCCGTCCGCCGAGCTTGTCTGTCGGGCTCACGAGCATCGCGCCGAGGCCATTGTCGACCAGGATGTGCGAGACATAGTCGATCGATCCGTCGCCCTGGGCCGTATCGTTGCCGGACTGACCGAAGATCATGTCGTCCTGGGAACCGCCCGCAATGTAATCATCGCCAAAGGACTTCTCGACGGCCACCGACTTGGTCAGGTCGGGCAGCGTGTCGTACATGGTGACGAGGTAATCGCCCCATGCGCCGTGTCCGCGCGGATCGGCCTGCGGAATGCCGTTGGCGTAATCCAGTCCGGCCGCCAGCGTGTCCGTGCTCAGGGCGGTGCTGTAGATCTTCGTGCCGCTCAGCGTCTCGAAGCGGAGATTGGAGTAATTGCCGAAGTGACCGGTGCGGTCGAGCGTGACGTTGTCGCCGAAGACCAGGTCACGATCGGTGCCGCCATCGAGCGCATCGCTGCCGGTCCCGCCGATCAGAACGTCTTCGCCGCCGTTGCCGTAAACGATGTCGTTCCCGCCGTTCTGGCGCGACTGGCTGACGATCGCGATGTCGCGTGCCGTCGTCTCGATGCGCTGCGGCTTCAGGTCCACCGGCTTGGTGGTATCGCGTGCTCCGGAGACGTCCTGACGCACGTCGCCGAGGTCGGCGAAGATGATGTCGTTATAGTCGCCGAAGGCGTTGATCGCGGTTGAGCCCTGCGCGTCTCCGTAGATCAGGTCATTGCCGGCCTTGATCGGGTCGACATTGACGGCCCCCGAGGTGCCGGCCGCGTTGGCAACCACCAGCACGCGCCGGATCACGTCGACGTTGATGCCGGAGTCGCCGTAGATCTGATCGCCACCGCGTCCGCCGATGATCATGTCGTTGCCGGAGCCACCGGCCAGGAAGTCACTTGCCGCGCTGCCGATGATCGTGTCGTCGCCGCGGCCGCCATAGGCTGTGATACCCACGGTCGGCAGACGTCCGTCCGCGATGCCAGCGAACAGATTATGCGCGTCGATCGTGTCGTTGCCGTCGAACTGATATTGCGCGGCCAGCGGGAAGACGAAGAAGTCCGCATTCTGGCCGAGACGATTGCGCTCGACGATCGTGTTGGTTTGCGGAAGGCCGCCATTGAGCAAGGCCAGCGCGCCGGGCCGCAGGTTCGCAAGATAGAGCGTGTCGCGCTTTACCGGACCGCCGCTGATGACGACGGACTGGGATCCGCCTGCCGTGACGACCTTGTCCACGGTGAGCTTGGTACCGTCGAGGGAAACGGCCAACACCTTGTAGACCTGGTCGTTAGTTTCGACCGTTGCGCCATAGAGCGCGATCGAGATCGCCTTGTCCGGGCTCACCGGCGTCTTGAATCCGTCCGCAAGCCAGCTGCCGCTGGCGCGCGTGATGAAGTACTGCCCGCCCGAGCTCTCGAACGAGACCTGGTACTGCGTTCCGATTACCGCGATCGTGCCCACATCGATGCTGATGCGTGCGGTCTCGAACGTGTTCGGTGCGGTCGGAATCAGCTGCTGGACCGCTGCCAGGGTAAGCTGCGTCGCAGAGATGCCAGTGATGACGTAATTCGGGCCCCCACCGCCGTCATTGTAGGTGGTGCCGGAGATCGAGATGCTCTGCCCGATCGCAAACTTGTCGGCAATCCAGCTTCCGCCGGCATCGCTGCGGGTGATCGTGTCGCCGCCGCCGCTGCGGGCAAAGACCAGGGAGGTATAGGTCTTGCCGATCGCGATCAGACCCTCGGGCACGAAGCCCGGATCGTACTGACCGGAGGCCAGCTTGATCGACGCGGTATTCCACTCCTTGACCGCCTGGGTGGTTGAGCCGGCCGCATAGCCGGGCAGCAGGTTGTTGAGCACGAGGACGTCGGTAGCCGTCGGATGCGCCAGCGGGTCGGACGACTTGAAGCCGTACACGGTGCCGACCGAAACGCCGTTGATCGTGACCAGGCCGTTGACCTTGAAGCCTGCCGTGACCCACGAGGTTCCATCGGCCCTCGTCAGGTTGCCGAACGTATCGTCTGAGACCGAGACCGTGTTGAAGCCGGTGTAGGCCGCGCTGACCTGCACCGTGCCGGCCGGCGCGGTGATATTGTCGAAACCAACCAACGGGCTCGACGGGCTGGACATCGTGAAGTTCACATTGTCCATATGCGGCTGCGGCTTGTTGGCGAACTTGCCGAGCGACTGCTGTGTGGCGACGCCGTTGTACCAGACGCCGTCCTGCGAGGTGTCGCCGTAGACGACGAGCGGCGCGTCGACATTGACTGTCATCGGCACGGCCGCCTGACGCGGCAGAACCGCGCCGTTCACCAGCAGAGTCTTGAAGTGGCCGGTATTGCCAACTTGATCGGCGAAACCGGTAACGATGAAATTGCTATAGAGCGAAATCTTGGCCGGTTCGGTCGCGCCGAAGTCCAGGGTCGGCACCACGGTGTTGGCCGCCGTGAGCGTCAGCACGGTCGCCGTGACGTTGGCAATCGTGAAGCTGCCGTTGTTGGTCAAGAAGCCGCCGGTGTTGCTCGGGTCGGTGTTCTTGCTGGTGGTGTCGGTGATGACGATGGTCTGACCAATCGCAAACCCGTCACTCAGCCAGTTGCCGCCGCTGCGCGTGATCGTGTCGCCCGTCGCGCTGCGCGCGAAGACGACCTGCGGGAAGCTGAACGTGGCGCTGATGGTCACCTGCTGGCCGACCGCAAAGGCGCTGTCACCGCTGTCGGTGCCATCCCAGGTGTGCCCGTCGTTGCGGGTCAGGCGATTGGTCGTGCCCGCCGGATCACCTCCGACACCTGCAACGGGTGGCACAGGCGCCGCCACATCGAAGTTGCCGGTCACCACTTCGCTGCTGCCGTTGACGTTGATCGTATCGCCGCCAATGCGAACGATTGCCACCTTCTGCACCGCAGGCAGCAGCGTCGTCAGATCGGCGCCCTGCAGCGTCAGCTTCGTCGCGGTCGGGTCGTCGGAGACCAGCCAGTAGCCCGACTGACCACCGATCGTCACGGCCTGTCCGATCGCAAAGCCGTCGCTGATCCAGTTACCGCCGTCGCTGCGCGCGATGGTGGTCTTGGTCAACGTAAACGGCGTCGCCACGCTGGACGAGACGATGTTGCGGCTGTTCACCGCCACCACGCCCGCCGTGGGTGCCACTGCGGCAAGTGCCCCACCGTCCAGGATGAGCACGCTGCCGAAGCCGGACGTCGGCGTCGTGTTGTCGAAGCCGAGCACCGTGCGTGTGCCGAGGAGTCCGCCGATCGAGAACGCCACTTGCTGTCCGGCCGCGAATCCGAGGCTCGCCCAGGTCAAGCCGTCGCTGCGCGTGATGCGATTGAAGCCCGCGGCACCCGCCACCGCCAGGTTCCCAGTGACCTGATTACCAAGCGTCTGGCCGGTTACGACGGCGAGCTGGTCGATCACCGAGATCGTGCCGAGCTGCTTGGTGCCGATCGGCAGAGGCGGCGCGCCGGTCGCCGGCAACAGCGTCAAGGCGCTGCCCACCTTGTGGGAGGCATCCGGCTCGATAGCCGGCGGATTGCCGATGGCAATGATCGTGTACGAGCCGACGACGCCTCCGTCGTTCAGCAGCACCTGCTGGCCGACCGCAAAGCCATCNACCGCCCAGTTCAAGCCATCCGAGCGCACCAGTTGGAATGTACCCGCTTGCGTGCCCGCATAGGTGTTGAACGAGCCGCCATTGTTGGCGATCAGCTGCAGCGGTGCGTTGCCGCCGCCATGGATCGTCGTGAGACCACCATGCTCGGAGACGAGGCCGATCGTGCCGTCGGCATTGTGGTCCGGACCCGGAATGAGGGTGCTGTTGATGTCGAGCTTGTCGTTGCCCTGGCCGAGGAAGATGTTCACGACCTCGAGCGTCGAATGGCTGCTGTCGGTCAGGAATACCTGCTTGGTCGGATCGCCAGCGAACTTCGGATCCTGCGCCAGCACGATCGAGCCGTAGCTGATGCCGCCAGGATACACGCCGCTCTCGCCAAACGGATGTGCTCCGCCGAGCAGCGCCGTGAAGTCGAGCCCCGCGTCGTTCATGTTGAGGCCGGTGAGCGCCGTCGACGTCAGCTTGCCGGTGGCAGCGCCCTGCGTGCCGTCACTATAGACGTTGAGCACGTCGATCGACTGCGTCTCCGGCGGCTGCGGCGGAATGTTGAAGAACGGGCCATTGGCCTCGCCGGGCAGCAGCACGGCCTGCACCAGCGAGCGGTCGGCACTGGTCGTGCCGCCCTCGACCGCGAGCGGACCTCTGATGCCGCTCAGCGTGTGAGCTGACTTCGGGAAGGCGCGCAGGTTCTCGTGCCCGGGCTGGATGTCGAAATACGGATCCGCCTGCACCTTGATCGTCGCCTGGGTGTACCAGGGATAGGTGCCGCCGGTCGGGTCGAATTCGACCCGTGCGGCCATCTGGACCATATTGACGTTGATCGGCGTGCTCGGCAGCAACCCGCCGGGCGGACGGCCGCTATACTTGACCGGTCCGGCAACGGTGCCATTCAGGCCGTCGGTTTCCGGATGGTCGGTCAGCACCATCTTGTCGAGCTTGCCGGCATCCGTGCCAGTGATCAGATCGATCTTCACCAGCACCGGGCTGCCGCCGCCCAGATTCGTGATCTGCACCAGCTGGCCTTCGAAGAAGCCGCTGTCGAGCCAGCTCGAGCCGTCAGTACGAACCAGCGTATCGAGCATCTTGCTGATGGCGGCGCCCTTGAGGTCACCCGCCTGCCCGCTCAGCCCGGTCGTAGCCGTGAGCGTCAGTTGCGTATCGGTCACGCCGCCCGCAGCGATGGTGAAATCGCCCACGATCGTGCCGTCATTGCGCTGCAGGCGGATAATTTCGCCCGCCGCAAAGTTGTCATTGATGAAGCTTCCGATGGCGGACCGCGTGATGACCGCCCCGTTCACCGTGACGTTGCCGGTGAACATCAGGAACGCCTCGGCTGCCGCGGTATACTTGACCGTACCGTTGTTATAGACGCCGTTCGACTTGACCGTGGTGATCGAGATGGTCTGGCTGGCCGAGGAGTTGAACGTCCCCGACACGCTCGGCAGAAGAGCGCCGCCGGCGTTGGTCAGCTTGATGAACTGATCGCCCACCGATCCCTTGGCGGCATCGATCTTGTAGGTGCCGTCCACGCCGCCCGGGCCGGTGCCGGTGATCGTGATCGTCTGGCCCGGCAGGAAGCCGTCGGCAATGAAGCTGCCGAGCTGCGAGCCCGAAGCCCGCGTGATCGTCCAGACGCTGGTGGACGGATCCTGGCCGACCGAGATGTTGCCCTTGGTGAACAGAGTGAGGGTCTGGGTAAAGCCGGTCTGCTTCAGCGTGATCTGGGCGCCGTCCGGGATGATGTCGGTCTGCCCGTCGGTGATCACGTCGACATTGACCGTGGTCAGCGGCACCTTCGTAAGGCGCATCGTGTAGGTGTCGGGGTCGCCCGGCCCCTGGGTGGCCGTACCGGCGCTCACCAACGTGGCGCCGCCGCTCTCGAGCGTGAAGAGCCCCGCTGCGCCGTCGTCGAACACCTGCGCGTCGATGTTCTGGGTGATGCCCGAGCCATTGATGCGGAACTTCACGGGCAGCAATGCCGTGGGATTCTCGACCGCCGGAATCACCGTCAGCCGCGTGGTCAGCGTCAGGATGTTGTTGGTCACGCTCTTGATGACGAACAAGGCGTTGTTGGTGAGGCCGCCTGCGATCGTTTGCGTGCCCGAGATGATGATGTTCTGGCCCGCCTTGTACCCGTCGGCGACCCAGCTGCCCGACGAGCGCGTGATCGTGTCGCCGGTGGCATGCTGCTCGAACGTCAGCTGGACGCCCGAATAATTGATGCCAACAGCGGCATTCTTGTAGGCCGTATCCGTGGTCACGTGCCCGGCAATCGAATCGACCACCGCCGCCGTGATCGTCGTGTCGTGCGGATCCTCGGTGGGCAGACGCTGTATCGCATGCGTCGTCACGATGACCGGCGTGGTGTCGCCAGGTCCGAAGGTGATGTAGTACACGCCGTCCTGATCGGGCAGCGCGGCCTGGACCACGTGGAACCGGGCATCCGTGGAGCTCAGCGAGACGCGGAGATCCTTCGGCACGCTCGGATCGAGGTACTGCGGATTGATCGCCACCTGGACGAAGCCGGTCGGTGGGGTTGCAAGCTCAACCGCGAAATAGTCGTCCACCGAGGTGATCGGCGGAGGATCGTCCGGAGCGGTCGTACCCTCGAGAACCTTGGTCACGCCGTCCACCGGCCGGCCATAGCCCGGATATTTGACGAAGTCCGGCACCGTCACCGTGGCGTCGAGCTGCGTCACCTTGACGGCGGGCTGGTCGTTGTCGTGGATCGTCACCTCGACGTTGCGCACGATCGCGTGGTCGAAGGTCGGATCGGTGCTCAGCACCGTGTGGCTGATCGCAACCGTTCGGTCGCCTTCGGCGAGCTGGTCGTCGACCGCCATGACGTGAACGTACTGTTCCGTGTCCCAATTGCTGCTGTCGAACACGAGCACGATGGCGCGCGCGGGCACGTGGATCAGCGTGCCGTTGAGCAAGACGTCGCGCGCATAGGCCGCCGACGTCAACAGGCCGGCCTTGTCCTTGTCACCCATGGCAAGGGGATTGCCGGATGCCAGCAGGATGCTGTCGCCGAGACCGAGCGTGTCGATGATGTCGCCGGACGCCGGAACCAGGACGCCGGACGAGACATGCTCCTCCTCCGGGTTCATCGCGGCCGAGATCGTGATGTAGACGGACGTTCCGACGACGGGGATGTGCCCGAGGCGAATGCCGTAGACATCGTCGGCAGGATTGCCGTTGATTAGCTTGCCTTCCGTCACGTCGGTGATGCTCGGGCTCAGATCGTGCGGAACGTTCTCGTCGATGATCACCTGCCCCTGGTCGGGACGCGAAACGCTGAGCGAGATACCGTCGGGAACGACCGGCTTATAGGCCCCGTCGTCGGTCGTGATGCGATGATTGATGGTCGAGCTCGTTCCATTGATGTCGCGCGACACCACATCGCCGGCCACGTCGCCCGCGACATTGATGGCATCGTTGCCGAGACCGCCGATGACGCGGACGGCCATGCCGGGCGGCGTGCTCAGCACGTCGAGCGTGTCGTCGCCTTCGAGGGCATCGACTTCGAGCACCTCGATGTTCTTGTAGGTGACGGTCAGGCCGGCGCCGAAGATGCCCTTGTCGGTCACGACGATATGGTCGGCGAACTCGGTGCCGAGGATCACCAGCTTGTCGAAGCCCGAGCCGCCATCGACCGAAACCGGCGCATTGATGTTGTATTCCACCTGGTTGCTGCCGGCGCCGGTGCGGATCGCAGTTTCGGCCGCTGTCGAGAAGCCCTTGGTCAGCTTCGGCATCGCGATCTGCTGCACCGGATCGAGCCAGACGATGTCGCCGCTGATGGGATCGGTCTGGGCGAGCGCGAAGGCGCGGACCGTGAACAAATCGTTGCCGTCGTCGCCTTCGAGACGCAGCACCGCCTGGTTGCTGTAAACGGTGAAGGTGTCATCGCCGCTGCCGCCTTCGGCAACCAGCGGAGAGGTCGCACCGGCCGACAGCCAGCCGCGTGTCGTTGCGACCGTGCCGTAGATGCTCTGCGGCGTGAGCGAGTTCGGAAGCTGCGGGAACAGGTCCGCAGCGGTGACGATCGATCCGCCCAGCGTGTTGCCGAGTGGCCCCGCCGAGTGCGTGCTGGCATCGCGCTGATAGCCGTAGATCTGCCCGATCTGGAAGGTGTCGTTGGCGGCACCGCCGTCCAGGGTGGTGGTCGTGGCATCGTCGTCGACCGCGAAATAGTCGTTGCCGCCCTGTCCGAACACCATCAACCGGCCATTGACCGAACTGTCGTAGTTGATGCGCTGGACGGATTCCGAGCGCACGCTTCCGTCGGCCGGCTGGTCAGAGGCCTGCGCCTGCGTGAGGGCCGTACCGGGCTTGGTCGGATCGAAGTCGAGCACGGCGACGAAGGCCGACTCGTTCGCGTAGAGCTGCGGACGCGCCCCGGTCTCGCGCGGAATGTCGGTCGTCCGGCGGAGCAGGAAGATGTCGTCGAACGCCTTGCCGGCGCCGATGAAGTTCGGATCGATATTGTCCTTGCCGTAGACCGAAAGGTTGTTGACGCCGTCCGTCGGCCCGCCGGTGTCGAGTACGTTGATCACGTAATTGCGATTGAAGGTGTCGCCCTGCTCTCCCTGCGTACCCGTGGTGTTGACGACATAGGTGTCGGTGCCGGCCTGGCCATCGAGGGTCAGCGTGTCGCTCGACGCCGTCGCCGCAGCGGTCTGGGTGTACACCATCGACTGGAGCTGGTTGACCACGAAGAAGTCTTCGCTGTCGCCCGTCGGGGCAAACGGATTGAGCCTGGTATTCTTGATCTTGACGTTGACGTTCGTGGCCGTCGAGACGACCCGGGCGGAGCTCAGGGTCAGCACCGTGGCCGCTGCTGAAATGCCCGTAACGGTATAGACCCGGTTGTTGGCGATAGGATTGCTGACGTCGTCGGAGTCGACCGTGATGACATCGCCGATCGCGAATCCGGCGAAGGTTCCGCCATCCGTACGCGTGATGGTGTCGCCATTGGGATCAGGCCCAAACGTCACCTTCGCATCGATGCCGGCCGTCGTCGGGGTCGGCGTATTGCTGCCAAAGGCGCGCGTCGTGCCGCCGGAATAGAACGACATGAGGCGGACCGGTCCAAGCCCGCCGGTCGGAATGGTCTGGCCCTGTCCGCCCGGAATCGGCGAGGACGGGGTGCCACTGAGGCCACCAAGCCACGTCTCGTCAAAGAAGATCTGGTCGGTATCGGCATTGCCGAAGATGCGGGTGAGATATCCGCTCGCGGTCGGGCCGTGCGCGATGACGCCACGCAGGTGCATGACGGTGCCGTACTTCGGCGTGTCGTCCGGCGTATCGCTGTCGAACTGCGCCACGCCGCTGGAGAGCTCTCCGGTTCGGCGGAAATCGCCGTAGATGTCGACGTTCTTGGCGGCGAGGATCTGCGAATTTGCTTCCGTCGTCACGTTGTCGCCGACGCGCAGCAGAATCGACCCGTTCGGCGTGTTGACGAGACCGTGCACCATGGTCTCCGGCGCGTTCTCGAGGAACAGCACGCTCCCGGAATTCAGCAGATGCAGGTCCTCACCCTGCACGGCGCTCTCGCGCACCGTGAAGCGGATGTTGCCGTTGATGTCGCCATCGCCGCCGGCGAGTCCCAAGGCCTGCAGCAGCACGACTTCGGCATTGCGCGCGAAGAACGTCCCGACCGCGGTCGTCGGCAAGGCTTCGCTGAGATAGATGCTGCCGGTCGCCCGCGCACCGATCGTGCCATAGCCGTAGGCCTGCGAATCGATCTCGAGGTCGTTGCCGCCGTTCGCATTGCCGATATTTCCGCCCTCGGCGAACAGGTCGATCGTATTGCCGATGACGTTGGCGGTGTCGCCGCCGAGGCCACCGTTGCGCGCGTCGACGATCGAGCCGGGATCCGTGGCGAGTGTCACGTCACCCTTGGTCTGGACCAGTTTGACTTCGAGATCGTCGATCTCCTTGCCGAAGGCATCCGTGTGCAGTGCCCCGGCGCTGCCGAGCAGGCCCAAGGACTCGGTACCTCGGACCACTTCGGTGATGAATACGCCCTGTGTATCGGTCTTGCTCGCTACCGCGATGTCGTTGGCGGTCAGCACGCCGAGGCTCGCGCCTGCGCCATAGAGCTCGTCAACGTTGATCTCGAGGAAGTTGTCGCGGGTTCCGATTCCGCCGGTGCCGGACTTGTCGCTGGCCGTCCCGGTGATGCCGCTGTCGCCTGCCGTCATCGTGATATTGACGGCGGTGACGTCGGCCTCGAAGCCGATGCCGTCGTTCAGCGCATCGATGATCATCCTGGGCGAATGCAGCGTCACGTCATTCGCGGTCGACATGATGCGGCCGACGCGCAGATCGTCGGTCTTTTCGGCAAGGTCGATCCAGCCGTTGGTCAGCACATCGACATGATGGCTATCGCCCGACGACGGCGCACCGCCGCCGACGATCTCGGTGATCGCCTTGACGTTGATGATCTTGCCGTTTCCGGCCGGCGGCTGCGCCGCCGTGAGAATGATGTTGCTGTTCGACTGGATTCCGGGCCGGTACAGATTGCCGTCCGTATCGAAGGCGCGAACATCGTACGTGCTGTTGATCGTGTGGTTTGGGGCCAGCGTGGCGAACGCACCGACGTTCTCCGGCACCGGCGAGCCGATTGGCGTGTTGAAGAACGTGTTGTGGATCTCGCCGTTCGGATTCGGATGCGCCTTGTACCGCACCTCGACGCCGCCACTGTTCGGAACCCCCGTCTCCTCGACGCTGGGCTGCATGATGATGTTGGTCGTGCCGCCGGTGACCACGGCGTCGATATGGACGCGGTAGTCGGTGACCGTGTCGTCGCGCAGCCGGCCGAGTACGTCGAGATTCGCGTCGCCCGCGGCCTTGACCGTGAAGCGCTGTGCAGGCGTCAACGAATGGCTGGTCGTCAGCGTCGATGCGCTCGGGTCAAGCGTCAGCGCCAGTCCCGGATTGGATAGCGATGCGAGCTTGATCGAGAGATCGCCCGGCGACGTGATGACGACGTAATACTTGCCGTCCACCAGCCCGCCGATGGCCGTGCCGCTGGTGTGGTACTGCACCAGTTCGCCGCCGAAGAACTGATTCCGGCCAAGGAAGATCGACCCGTCGGTGGCGGCCCGCGCGGTGAGGAAGCTGGTCGCTGCCGGTAGCCCTGCGGCTTCCACCTGGTCGATATTGACCCGTCCCCCGACACCCACGCCGGCATTCGCCGACTCGATATCGACGATGTTGGTGCGCACCAGCGAAGCATTCGGATCGGCGCTGGTCAGGTCACGCGGCTTGGTCGCGCGAACGTTGCCGTTGGCATTGCGGATGATCGTCGTGCCGATCGGGTTCTCGATGGTTCCCTGGAGCAGCACATTGTTGACGTTGCCGAAGTCCTCGATCTCCACCCGCGTCGGCGTGACGGTGCGCTTCAGATTGAAGCTGATCGTCGGCGTGTTGTCGTAAGGCACGAAGTCCACGATCGGATGATTGGGACCGCGATTGAGCACGTCGATGTTGTTGATCTTGAGATCGAACCCGGAGTTGTTGGTGATCAGCACCTGCTGGTAGGAATCCCGGAACTCCCAGGTTCCGCTGCCCGCACCCGGCGATCCGTTGCCGCCGAGGATGGTCGGCGAGTCGAAATAGACCTCGCCCGGATCGTCGTTGACGATATTGTCGACGTTGATCACGCCGCCCGAAACGGCACTGCTTCCGAACAGCGGCTCGAACACACCGTTCACGGAGATGTTCACCGCCTTGTCGATATTGCCCGAGGAATTGATGACCAGCTCGGGCGAGCGCCCGGAGAAGATCACCACGTCGGAGCTGAAGTCGATCTTGCGCGTGACCGTCGGATCTTGCGGACCCGAACTGCTGCCGCCGGCGGCGAGCGAACGGCGCTTCACATCGCCATGGTCGACGAAGCCGATCTTGCCGTTCTTCGTGTCGGAATAGAGCGCCAGGTGATTGTAGTCCGTCACGTCCTGCAGCGCAGGGTCGTTGGGATCGCGCGGACCAGCCGTGACCAGCGAGTGGAGCTCGCCAAGAATGGTCGACGCGAGCGTCGTGTGGTTGTCGGCCGACCCGTCGACATAGCCGAACAGGCCCGTGGCACGGCCGAACGCATCGGCAACAGACGTGACCGCCTGATGGTCGGGAGCCGAATTCGGATCGGGATTGTAATAGCGCGCGACCAGATCGACGCCTTCATAACCCATCAGCGAGGCATTGGCGTGCAGATTGACGTTGTTCTGGGCGTTGATGGTCGTGTCGGCCGAGCCGGTGCCGACCGCAACCAAGCCGCCGCCGTCGCCACGCGACCGCGCCTCTACGTCCATCCACGGCACCGTGGCCGCAGCCAGAATCGCACGCGCCGTCAGCGACGACGCCGTGGCGAAGTCGACGGTGGTCTCGTCGGTCGAGCTCGAGGTCGCATAGGCATTGCCGTCGCCGCCGATGCCGATGCCGGTCGAGCCCGAGTTGGTCGACTGGGCGGTGCCCGTCGTCGCTGCAACGATCGCCGTGTTGCCCGCCAGAACGTCGGCACCGTCCTTCATCTTTGCGGTGGTCGTGTTGTTGACGGTGGAATGGGTGTGCGTGATGGCAACACCCACGGCGCCACCGGTCGTGGACCGTGCCGCGGCCGAGGCACCCGTAAACAGGTTCGATGTCAGGTTGAAATTGCCACCGGCAATGATGCGCGTGCCGGCTGTGACCCACACTTCGCTCTTGTTGGTCGAGTCACTGGTCGCGGACGAGCCGCCGACGCCCACGAGGCCGCCGGTGCCATTGGCACCACTGGCGCTGCCGCTGGTGATGGAGTTGCTCGTGATCGACACGTCGAGATTAGCGTGTGCCAGACCGGCCTGCATGTAGGCATTCACGGTCGGGCTGTCGGTAATCGTGCCATCGTTGATGTTCACGCCGACGAAGCCGCCGCCTGAGCCGCGAGCCACCGCCGAGGAGTTGCCGTCGCCGATCGGCGGTGACAGCACCGAGAGCGGGACTCCGCCCGGTCCCGTGAGGGTCGCGCCCGTCACGTTGCCGGTGATGTCCATGCGAATCCACTGATTGCCAGTGGCCGTGCTGGTCAGGTCGACGCTTTCCGGCCCGATCTTGTGGTTGCTGGTCGGCGAATCCGGGCCCAGGAGCGTCAGCGCCGGACCGTTCGGCGCCAGCGCGAGCTGGAAGGTGTCGTTATTGTCGGGATTGATGACGTAGAAGGTCCGTCCGTCGGCATTGAAGTAGTTTGCGCCGCCGTCGGTCGAGTATTGCATCGGCAGGTCGCCGCGCCTGACGAGGCTGTGCACCGCGGCCTTGTCGGCCGCAATGGACTTGGTGAAGACGCCCGCGGCGACGACATTGTCCGTGTCCTTGAGCGTGAGGGTTTTGCCATCCGCCGAGATCGCGCTGATGGTGAAGCTGCCATTGTTGGTCGACTTGTCGGTCGGGGTGGCACCGCCGCTCAGGGACACCACCTGCCCGACCGTGTAACCGTCGGCCAGGAAGCTGCCGGAGCTGCGCTGGATCTGGTCGAGATTGCCGCCCGCACCGTCGTTGATGAACGTCAGCGCCAGCGTCTGCGCCTTGGTCGGCGCGAGCGCGATCGCGTTGCTCTCGATGGTCTTGGTGAAATCGCCGCCGGTGACGGTGTTGTTGACGCTGAGTTTCAGCGTGTCGTCTGTGACATCCACCAATGTGTAGGTGGTGTTGTTGGTGGCGACTGCGCCGGTCACGGTGATCTGCTGGCCGATGGCGAAGCCCGCATCCTTCCAGCTACCCGACGCGCGCGTGATCGTGTCGTTGACGGCGTTGTTGCCGCTCTTGTGGAAGGTGACGGCGAGATCTTTGACGTAGGCATCGAGCTGCACGATGCTGTTGTTGGTGCCTCCGGCACCGGAGATGCGGTAGGTCGTCCCGTCCTTCAGGCCACCGATCGCGGCCCCGTTGGTCACGTGGTAGACGACCTCGTCGGTGTTGTTGAAGCCGGACGCGATCGGCTTGCCGTCGTTGCCCGTGTTGTCGGCACTGCCTGAGGTGTCGATGAACTCGATGTTGTTGGCATTCGTGTTGTCGTGGAGCTCGGCCACGCCGCCGTTGGTCGTGTCGTTGACGTCGACCTGCTGGTTCGAGAAGGTCATCGCAGCCGGCGCGTGATAGGTCACCGGCAGGTTGGTCGCGTAATTGGTGCCGGTCACCGTGATGGTCGATCCGGACGGCGTGAAGTTCTTCAGGGGATCGTTGGCCGGGACCGACGGGTCGTAGGTCGTCAGCTTGATCGACGTGCCGTCGACCACCTTGACCCAATACAGGTTGCCGCTGGTCAGGCCGCCGATCTGCGTGCCGCCTGCCGTGATGTACTGCACCTTGTCGCCGGTGATGAAGTGATGCGGCGCCTGGAACTTGATCGTGTCGGTGTCGACGTTGACATTGTTCGAGCCACCGCTGAACTGCGAACCGAACGACAGGTCGCTGCCATCGACCGACAGGACGCTGTACTCGCGGTTCTGCGTCAGGCCCGACTGGGTCGCCCCGTCGAACACGACCGTGTCGCCCGTGTCCAGGCCGTGATTGTCGACTTCGACAGTGTTGTTGGCATCGCTGCCGGCCACCACGGCATAGGTCGGCGGCGGCTTACCCTGAGGCGTCGCCTCGGCATGGACCGTGATGCTGCCGCCTGCGTCGATCGATGCCGCCATGGCATAGGCGGTGGCGACGGGCGTCAGACTCGTGGTCGCCTTCGAACCGCCGACGCTGATGCCGCCGATGCTCGTTCCCTTCGTCAGCGCGTCCGCCTCGGGATGGGACAGCGCGTTGACGTCGAGGTTGGAGCTGACCTTGATCGTGCCCGTGGATGCAATGTAGCCCTTGACGGTCGTATTGGCGGTTGCGCTCGTCACATTGAGCTGGCCCGAATACATGCCGCCGGTGGCGGCCTCTGCGACCGCATTGGCCGAATCGACCGACTTGCCCTGCACCGTCAGATTGGTCGCGCCCGCCGTGTTGTTGGCACCGACCACCTGGCCGTCCAGATGGGCTTCGATGTCGCCATCGGTGTGCGCCTCGGCCGAGGTACCGCCGAGACCGGCGAAGCCGATCGCGACGCCGCTGGCCTTTGCAGACGCCAGATCATGGCCTTCCGCCAGGATCTTGACCTCGCCCGTTCCTGCGATGGTCGCGCCGCTTCCAACCACTGTCTCGAGGATCGGGCTGTTGGTCGATTTCGCAACCGCACCTGATGCCGCTGCGACGCCTCCGGCGCCCGCGAATGCCGTCGCCGACGATCCGTAGTCGTCCGGCGCCCCGACATTGGCGTTCGTCTCGACCGTGACGTTGCGGGCCTTGACATTGCCCTTCACCAGCTTCGAACGCACCTGGGGCCTGGCATCGACACTGGCCCAGGACAGGCCAGCCGCAAAGCCGCCAACGCTGACGCCCGTGACGGTCGCATCGAGGTTGTCGGTCGACGAGGCCGAGACCTTCAGGTCGCCGGTGCCGTTCAGCGTGATGTTGGCGCCGTTCGCACCGTCACCGACCTTTGCGATCACATCCGGCGTGACCGTCACGAACGAGAAATTGGCGGTGAGCGCAACGCCACCGCCCGCGAGGCCAAAGGCATTGGCCTTGACCAGCACCGTGGAATCCGCGTCGACGGTGACGCTGCCGACGTTGTCGCCGACACCCTGTCCGATCGACACGTTGTCGCCGATGAAGGCGAGCACGTCCGTCGCGCTGTCGTTATGCACGTCGACCTTGGTGAAGGACGCGCCCGCCGCAAAACCGCCGATCGATACGCCGACGGACAGGACATCGATATCCTGTTTGGAATTGGCATGAATGTCGATACCGGTCGCCTTGTGCACGATGGCGTTGTCGATCAGCCCAGCGGTCACCGTGCTGCTGTCGTTGATCACGGCAACGCCGGCGCCGATGCCGATCACGCCGGCCGTAGCCGCGAACGCGACCTCGTCCACCTTCTCGTAGAGGTCGGCATGGATGTTGAGTGCGCCGCCCGCGGACAAGACGCCACCGGCGGTCGCCGACACGTTGGAGGCAACGTTCAGAATACCGATGCCTGCACCGATTCCAGCGAGGCCGACGGCGATACCGCCCTGCGTCGTGGTCATGTGCAGGTTTTCCACCGCGTTCACGGTGATGTCGCCGTTCACCGCGGTGACGTGAGCGCCACCACCGATCGCCGCGTTGGTGCCGACGGTCGGCCCGGTCAGCGCGTTGCCGAGCGTGGTCTGACTGGGAGCCTTGGTCGAGAAACCACCGGTTCCGTTCAGCGACTGGTACGAGATCGCCGAGGTTCGATCCTGCGAATTGGATGCCGTATTGGGGTCCGTGCTGCCATTGGTAAGACCGACGTTGCCGACGATGGACTGGGTGGCGCCGCCCGCGGATGCGCCGAAGGAGATCGCGTTGGTGTCGTTGTTGGCGTCGTTGAAGGTATTATACAGCTTGAAGGTCTGGTGATCGCCCGTATCGCGGACGAAATAGCTATTCCCGTCGGTAAGGTTGGTGATCCCTCCCGATCCGCCGTTGTAGTAGGTGACCTTCGAGCCGGTGGTCAGCTTGTTGCCGGCCGCAATCTGGATGGTGCTTGCGCCCAGATTGACGCCACCTGCGCCGAACTTGCCCCCGGTGCCGCTCATGGTGTCGGAAAGCTTGCCGCTGGCATCCGAGCCCTGCTTCGTCGCGTCGCTGTCGGCCGATGGGCCGCTGCCGCCCTTGGCGAGCGAATTCTGCTGCGGCGCGGCTCCGTCGCCGGTGTAGTTGCTGGCCATTTGCGTGCCGACCGACCATACGGTGACCGACGCTGCAAGTCCGATGATACCGCCGGCACCGCTCGCGGCGATACTGGCGATGTCCTTGATACCGAGTGCATTGACCTTGACGTCACGGTTGGCCGCGACGTTGGCACCGGACTTGATCTCGGCATTGATGCTATTGCGCATCACGCCGATGTCGACGGCACCGGCCATCGCGCCGACACCACCGGCGATACCGCCGGCGAATGTCGCAACCTGGGCGTCATTGGCGGCATTGACCCACACCGACTGGTCGCTGGTGCCGGTGTTGTTCGTCCAGTTGACGTCCGCGTTGTCGATATAGGCGTGCGTCGTACCCGCGAGCGTGGTGACGGTCACACCGCCAGCCAGGCCAATGAAGCCGCCGCCGGCCGCAACGTTGAGATGGAACACGTCCTCATGCGATTCCGCCTCGACCAGGACGCCCTTGACGTTCGCCCTGTCGAAGTCGGTGGGGCTCTGGCCGCCGGTCAGGGTGCCGACCATCCCCGTCGCACCGGCGCCGTTGCCGCCGGCATGCACGATCGCGTGAGCGGCGGCCGACCCGCTGTCGATGTAAGCCTCGGTCGTCTTGTTCAGGCTGATGACACCGATCGACGCACCCGCGCCTCCGAGCCCGAAGCCGCCTGCGCCATCGACAATCGTGATGTCGGTCGCGTCGGTCGAATGCACGACGATGCTACCCCAGGCGTCGGCCGAACCGGCCATCCTCGCCGTGGTCGTGTTGTTGACGACCAGCACGCTGACTGCGCCGCCGATGCCGACCGTGGCGCCGGCGATGCCGAAACCGACCAGCAGCATGTCTTCCTTGGCATTGGCATCGACGACGATGTCGCCCGCCGAGGCGTTCACCTGCGAGCCGGCCTCCGTCGAGGCCGTCGTGACGTTGCTGATCACCGTCACGTCGACGGCGGGCGCGACTGCGCCGCCGCCCGAGACGGCCAGGGAGGCCGCAACCGCAAGATGGTGCACGTCGCTGGCCGCGCTGACGTTGACGTTGCCGGCATTGGCCGTGACCTGCGCGCCCGCATTGACGGTCGCCGTCGTCGTATCGTTGATCGAGTTCACGACAGCGCTGAGCGCGACTGCCGCGGAGCCGGCGCCTGCGATGCCGGCTGCCAGGCCGTTGATCTGATCATAGTTGGTCGAGGTGATCGTGATGCCGGTCTGGTCGGTGGAGAACGGATCGATCTTGACCTTGCCGCCGAGCATGCTGCTGCTGGTGCTGGGGTTGTTCGGGCGCGCGTTGCCGTCGTCATCCTTCACCGTCGGCGCGTCGGAATTGCTGACCGTCGGCGAGACCACCCGCCCCTGGGACGCGAGGGTGTCGGCATTGGGTGAGCCGTTGATGCTGCCGGTGTCGATCTTGCCCTGCGTCCCGCCATCGCCCGAGGTGACGGGATCGAGGTGGCCTGTGGCGGCAAAGATCGACTGGTTTCCGGAGGCGGATACGATGGCGTTGCTGCCGACGAAGGCTTCCGTATGCTTGTTGGTGACGGTGACGACCGCACCCGCGGTGATCGCGGCGGAGCCTGAGAAGCCCACCACACCCACGATGGCGTTGAGCTCGGTTCGTTCGTCGGCCTGGACGGCGATTGAGCCGTCGGCGTGAACGTTACCGGCGCCGGCGCTGGCGATCCCGTCATCGGGGTCGTCGCCGATGAAGGCGCGCGTGTCGACGTTCAGCACGTTGACCGAAGCATCGACGGTCACGGCGACATTGCCGCTGGCCGAGATCCCGGCGCCGATGGCCGTAATCGTTTCCTTCGACGTCGCCTGGACGTTGATGTTGCCGCCGATCGTCGAGTGCACGCCGGATTCGATGAAGGCGTCGGTGTGCTTGTTGACCACCGCAACCGCCGCGCCCGCGCCGGCTGCAGCGCCAGCAGACACGGCGAGGTTGCCCGCCACCGACACGAACTTGGTCTGGTCGTCGGCATGGACGGTGAGATTGCCGCCGGCATTGACGGTCGCCGACCGGTCGACGAACGCGCGGGTGTCCTCGGTCAGGATATTGATGACCCCGGCGCCGGCGAACGCGAAGCTTCCGGACGATCCGGCACCGGCCGCGCCGATCGCAGCCTCCGTTTCAGTCGAATGCGCGTTGACGGTGATATTCTTGCCGGCCCCTGCCGACGTCGTCACCGTCGCGCTCTGGCCGATATAGGCTTCAACCGTATCGTTGTGGACGAGGGTCGTGATGGCGGCGCCGGCGCCCACGCTGCTGCCGAAGCCGATGGACCCGGCGACCATCACCATGCTCATGGTGTCGCTGGCGTCGATATTGACGCTTCCAACCTGCGTCACCTGCGCGTTGCCGTCGATATAGGCGCGAGTTTGCGTCTTGAGCACCTCGACCGAGGCCGAGGCGGCCACACCGGGTCCGCTCCCGCCGATGCCGGCATTGGCCGAAACCGACAGCAGGTCCTCGTTGGAAGTTGCGACGATCGAGGTCTGGCCAGTGGTCGTGACGTGCGCGCTCTGGCCGATATAGGCGCGCGTATCCTTGCTGACGATCGACAGGTCGAGCCCGGCGCCGATACCGGTGCCGCTCACGCCAATGCCGGCCGAGCCGGCAGCCGACTTGATCGTCGTCGTATCCGTGGCCGATACATCGAGGGACGCATTGTGGGAGGCGCCCTGCCCGACGGTCGCGTTGACGTCGACGAACGCCTGCGTCGTGGTGTCATAGACGTTGATGCTGGCGGATCCGGCAAGACCCGGCTTGCTGCTGCCCGCGCTTCCGCCGGCCGCCAGCGCAATCGAGGTCAGCGGGATGTTGACGCTGCTCAGCTTCGAGCTGATGTCGCTGGGAAGATCGCTGAAGTCCACATTCAGCGGGTTGACCGTGTGCTGCGAGGTCACCTTCACGGCGCCGGTGCCGTCGACCGTCGCCGCAGCGCCGCCCCCGGCGGGATCGCCAATGCTGGCAGTCGTATGCGAGCCGCCCGGGCCCGTCCCGATGACATTGATCGCGACGGCGACACCGATGCCGGCGCCGCTGCCCGAGAAGCCCGCCGATGCGGCGAGCGCCTGGGTCCGCAGGTCATGCCGGGCCGTGATGTCGATTTCACCTGCGCCTCCGTGCAGATGCGAGCCGTCGCCCGTATAGGCACGCGTTTCGGAGTCCACGACGTTAATTGCGGCAACGCCGGCGATGGCGACATCGCCGCCCTTGTTGCCCGCGGCAGAGAGCGCGCGCGACGAAATGTCATTCGTATCGGGCGTCACCGCCTCGACGGTGATACCGTTTCCTGTGACGTTGGCACCTGCGCCGATTTTCGCTGTATTCGCGATGGACACGGAATTGAGCGAGAAGGCAGCGGCAATGTTGACGCTGCCGTCCTTGTCAATCGCCGTGGCATCGCTCTTCGCCTTGGCATCGACATTGTTCAACGCGCTGACCTTCAGCAGGCCGCTTGTCGCCGTCACGACGGCGTTGTCGCCGATCGCTGCGGTGTTGCTGACTGACACGACGTCGACTGCAACGCTTGCCGCGATGCCGACACTGCTGCCGCCCGTGCCCGACTGGCCACTCGACTGGCTGTTGGCATCGGAACCGCTGTTCTGCGACGTATTGGTCGTGGGCGCACTGGTGCTGCTGGTGTTGCTGTTGTTCTGGAGCTGGTCGTCGGTCTTTTCGTTGCCCTTCTTGTCACTCGTGCTGCCGCCCTTGGCGCTCGCGCTGGCGACGACCGTGCTCTCGAAATCGGAGTTGGCGAGAATGGTGACCTGGCTGCCCGTGACGCCGCGATTCACGTCCGCGGTCGTGGCCCAGCCATCGACAACGATAATCGACACACCCGCGCCGATCGCAGCCTTGCTGCCGGCGGCCGCCACCTTTGCCTCGGTCTCGTTGTAATCCGCAGAGTGCGTCGCCTGGACCGTGACGGTCCCGCTGCCCGAGAGCGACCCCGTGCCGGTGCCGATGTGCGCGACCGATTTGTCGTCGAGGTCGAGTGCCAACGCGACGGCCGGCGTGACTGAAATCTCGCCTTGCGATCCGCCGTCGACCTTGGTCTTGACCGTGCGGTGCGAATCCGCGCTGACCTCGACGGTCCCGAGATTGGTGCCCGTGAAGCTGGCATTGTCCGCAATCTGAGCCGTGGTGTGGCTCGACAGCAGGAGATTGAGTGCCACCGAGGCGCCCACGCCGACCTTGCCACCCTCCGCTTCCGAGTCCGCCTTGGCATCGTCGATCTCGGTGTGGATCGCCTTGATCGTGATCGGGCCTCCGTTCACCGTGACCGATCCGACACCCACCGACGCTTCGGTGTTGTTGTGGACGATGTTCAGGGCAAGAGCACCGGCGACGCTGACCTTGTCGTTGCCGGTCGCGCCCGAATCGGCCTCGGCGACGATCTCGTGGGTCTGGTCCCCCGACACGTTGGTCATCGTCGCTTCGATGTCGAGGCCGGTTTGCGCGACAACCGTCGCCGTTCCGGTCGATGCCCGGTTCGTAATGTCGACGACGTTGATCGCAACCGCAGCGGCGATGCCCGCCGCCGAGGCGTCGGTCGCCGTGCCGTCTGCCTTGGTCTTCTTGGCGTCGGTATTTGCCGAGCTCTTCAGTGACACCCTGCCGGCGGTCGACGTGATGGCCGGCGCCCCGAGGAACAGCGCCTGCGAGGACGTGGTGAGGATGTCGATGGCGACGGCCGCCGCCACCTGGACCTTGGAGTTGCCGCTGCCGCCGGTATCCTTGTCGCCCGTGGACGCATCGGGCGTCTTGCTCTTGCCGGAGGCCTTCGTGGCGTCGCCGCCGTTGTCGCTTTGCGCGCGACTGTTGCCCAGGGACAGCTGGTCGTCACCCTTCTTGTTGACGTCGCCTCCGCTGTCGGAGTCCTTATCCTTGGCGCCGGCCGCGCTGGCGCTGGCCTCGGTGTCGGCCGAGGCGGATCCGGTCGCGCTGATCTCGATATCGCCGGCCGCGGTGACGCTGCGCGCGATCGATGCGGTCACGGAATCATCGATGACAGCCAGCGCGAGCGAGGCGCCGATAGCTGCGGTGCCCGAACTGGCCGCATCCGCCTTGGCGTTGGTCTCCGTCACGATGGCGGTTTGCGTCGCCGTCATGGACAGCTTGCCGGTCAGCGTGAGCAGGCTGCCGGTCCCGATGAATGCCGTCGTATTGACATTGGCAATTGTGATCGCAACGCTCGGGGACACTGCGACGCCGCCCGAAGACCCCGCCTGCGACGTGGTGGCGATGGTATCGACGGCTGTTGCGGACAGAGTGAGATCGTGCGCGGACAGCAGGCCCGCGCCGTTCGCGATCCCCGCCACCGTGGTGTCGTTGACGATGTTGAGGGCCACGGCGGCGCCGACGCCGACGTTGCCGCTGGTCTCGGACTTGCCTAGCGCCTTGGAGGTATTGCTCAGCGTCGAACTGGACGTCAGCGCGACATCTGCGCCGTGAACGTCCACCGTCCCGGAACCGACCATCGCGCTCGCATCGAGGGTCGCGACATTGATTGAAAGCGCACCGGCAACAGAGATGCCGGAACCACTGGCGCCCGCTGTCGCCTCTGCGTCCAGCGTGCTGGTCGGCATCTCGCCCAACACGTTGACATGCGCGGCCGTGAGGCTCGCCGTGCCGCCAATCGAGCCTGAGCTCGTGCTATCGACGACCTGGATCGCCACGGCAACGCCTACGGCCGTGCCTGAATTGTCGCTCTTGTGCGATCCGTCGGCCGTGGTGGCCACGGTGTGCTTGCCGCTGGCGGTGACCCCGATGACGGTGCCGCCGGTGGCGATCACGGAACCGCCGGTAATCGAGGCGGTGGTATCGCCAGTGACGACACCGACGGAGACACCGGCAGCGAACGGGAGATCGCCATCGCTGGTCTTCGCCTTGTCGACGGACTTGCCGTCATTGGCCTTGTTGGGATTGGGATCGGCAAGACGCTGCTTGGACTGGTTGGACGAGCTGCCATCGTCGGAGCCGCCTCCGGTTGCGACGGAGAGCGTCGTCGCGGTGCGGTCGCTGGTTGACGAGAGCGTGACACCGGCACCCTGCACGGTACCGCCGGTGATGGCAGCCGACGTGTCGCCCCACAGGACGGTGACGCCGACGGCGGCGCCCGTCGCGCCCGCGCCGTTGCCATCCGAGCCGCCCTGGTCGCCGGCCGCGGCATCGTTGACATCGACCTTGTTGTCCGCCGCGATCGTTACCGTGCCGACGGCAACGATGCTGCCGCCGGTCACCGTGATTTTCGGATCGCTCTTGACGACCGACACGGCCACCGCCGCATCGGACGTCGAGGCACCGCCGTCCTTGGGGGCAGTCGTCGCGACGATCTTGATGTCGGACGACGCCTTGGCATCGAAGGAGCCGCTCAGGTCGAAGCTTCCCGCGAGCTTGACCTCCGGGTTGTCGATGACCGTGACGACCACCGCCTTGACCGTCGCCGAGGCGGAATTGGTATTCGCCGTGATGTCGTCCTTCACGGTCGCATTGATGATGGCGTCCTTGGCGTGGACGGTCGCGCCGGCCTTCACGTCGACGAGCGCATCACCGAAGCTGAGCACGGCGGTACCGGCCAGGCCGTTGCTGAAATAGGTGTCGCCGCTCTCGGTGAAGGTGGCGTCGGAATGGGCCAGCAACTGCACCGTCCCGCCGGTGGCAGTCAGGGTCGCGCCGCCAAGCGTGACTTCGCTCTTCGCGTCGGCGAGCAGACCCTGGAACAATCCGCCCGTGCTCTTCGAATCGGCCTTCAGGGTGATGTTCGCAGCGTTGATCACCGAACCCTGGTCGATGGTGACTTTCGAGTCGGATATGATCTCGAACGTGCCGCCCGCATCGGTCACCTGCAAGCCGGACGAATCGTTTACGATGTCCGACGAGCTGTGCAGCGTGAAGTCATGCCCGGTGAAGGAGCCGCCGTTGCCGCTCAACACGACCTGGTCGTTCGCAAGAGGCAGCGGAAGCTGAATGCCGATCAGCGAGCCGATGTCGATATCCTTGCCACCGGCGAAGTCGATGTCGATCTTGGTGCCGGCGAACCTGGCGTTGAGCACCGACAGGCTGTCGGTATCGACCGTCACCTTGTCGCCGATGAAGTCGATCAGGCTGAGCTTCGAATTGCTCACGCCCAGATCGTCGCGCTTGATGTTCACATCGAGGTCGCTGGCCGCAGTGATCTGGTGTTGTGCAGCGAGCGTCGGCGAGGCATTGCCGTCCAGCCCGGTCGCGTAGAGATTCCAGAAGGCGTTACCGCTGCTCTCTTCGGCTTTCAGCACGAAGGTCGTCGACGTCAGCGTGCTGACGTAGTTGCTGATATCGGTCGCATTGGTGATGCCGCCGGGGACACTGCCGGGTGCGCCATAGGTCAGATCCGCAGACAACAGCAGGCGCGGCTCGATCGCCTCCAGCGTGAAGCTCTGCCGCCGCGGCTTTGCAGCCGGTTTCGCCGCGCCGCCCCAGTGGCGCCTTCTGCTGTCGCGTCCCGGAAGGATTTCGCGAATGACCTTGTCGAGCAGGGTCTCGAACGCGGAGCGCTTGTGAGCTTCCTTGTTCCAGCGCCAGGCTATACCCATCGGAATGCCCCATCAAAAAATGGACCGAACGGCGTGCAGCAAATTGGACGTACGCAAAGGCGCTCAAGCAAATACGCGCTTGAGAAGAGAACTAACTAGCGATGTCTACCGGGGAGAACCTGACCGCTTGTGTCGTCAACAGCACGCGACAGGAGATGAGCTAAATGACAAACGTCTAAGGTGCTAAAATCTTTTTTCATTGCAGCGCCTCCTTCGAACGTCGAGTTGGCGACTTAATCGAATTTACGCGGAGCTTAAATCAGCCTTAACTACGAAAGTATGACACGGCGGTAGCCGCGCCACAAGCGCTTTGCCGCCAGCATTTACTCGCGAGATCGATCTGGATTGGAGCACTTACTTTCGGTTGTATTCCGAAGTTTCGATCAAACCAGGCTCCGCGCAGACAAGGCACATCTCATCAAGAGCTTAGCGAATCGCGGCGTCAGAACCAAGCGTCGGCCGCACTCGTAAGTTGTAAAACCTTTGCGCGAGAATAACGCATCTGTTATCGCGTTTTGCCGCCCAGGACTAAACATTTAATCTGAGTTTATCAGCGCACGCGGCGTGTCATTACGCATCTCGTCGGGGAAATTCACGCTCAAGGGCACAACCCGAACACCGAAAGTACCCGAGTATTTGCGCGGAAAGATCATTCAAGCGGAGGGGTGCCCCGGCAGCCTGCTCCGCGGCGCTCTGTGAGGGGCCCTTGCGAAGAGGCCTTGCACGACAGCATCAGGCGCTTCGGCGCAACGCGCGTGACGCCGCGGTTGCAACCTCTGTCGATCTCGCGGGTTCGGCACAAGGCCCTGTGGAAGCGGCCGATCGTCGGATATCGAGCACTGCGTGCTCGACGCACGGATGGCGCGAGGCTCCTCGCGACGATTGAAGAAGGGAGCCCGTTTCAACTAAACGGCTCCCCCGCCATCTTCTAGTTTTCGCGATCGCGGGCCGAAGAGATCCGGACGTAAAAGCCCTTTGCTTCGATGGCGCGGATCAACTCCTCGAGGTTCATGTCGTCGGGCCGCCTCGAAAGCTGATCCAGCGGCCCCTGGTCCTGGCTGCTCACGACGTGGACACCGTTCTCGAGAAACTCGGAGCTGACGTTAAGCACCCTTGCCACGGCCTTTATGGTGGCGGGCTTGGGCACCCTGCCGCGCTTTTCCCAATGCCAGATGGCGGGCGGCGTGACGTCAATCCGTCTCGCCAGCTCCGTGATCGTCATCGATTGCTCTTCGCGCAGCTGTTTCAAGCGCGATCCGAAGTTGGCGGCCGTCTTCGTCTTGGTCTTAGACACCTGGAAATTCCATTTCTATATGTGAGAATCGGCCTTAACTACTATAAGTGAGCGAGATTACGGTTGCGTTCGTTTTCAAGTCAATCATCGCCCCTTCAATTCCGCCTTCGAAACCGGTGCAGCCCGTCGCAATCCCATGCAATCTCAGCCTGACTGCCCCCTTGGGCCGCGGTCCCGCAGGTATGCAAGGCCCGAGCCAGAGCTGCAGAACATAGACTATCGCACAGCGTCACGGGTTGTTCCTAACTCTTTATATAAACGCCCGCGTGACCGCCCGGCGAACTGGGCGATGCCGGCCGGTTCCGGCCCTGTAAAGCTTCAACGCCGTTAAGTAAACGGGCAAACGGTTTTTGCCGCTCCTTCAACCGATTGATCGGTGATGGCTTCAATGTCACTATGCGGCCGGGACGAGCATGTTAAGGGTTTGGCCGGACGAGGTTTTCTTCGCCCCGGCACTCGACCCGGCAGCGGGGATTGCGTGATCGATCGGTTGGGTTTTTTACGTTGGCGGCGGCCCGGGTTATTGCTCACCGGGGCGTTTTTTGCGTTTGCGGCCCCTTGCGCCGCGCAGACGCCCGGGGCCCCACCGGCAGCCGATCAGAGAGCGGAGGCTCCGAAGCGCATCGAGCATCGCCTGCCTCTGATCGACATCCTCGCGCACATGTCCGGCAAGTGCACCGTCCTCAAGATCGCGGGGCGCAGCTACGCCTGCAAGGCCGTTGCCTACGCCCACAGCGAAGCCGGACGCGTCAGCTTCGCAGTCGCCATTGAGGATCCGGCGGACGATGGCCACGTCGTGTCCTTCTCCGGCGAGAAGGGAAAGCGCTTCGACGACAATTCCTACGAGCTTCCGGTCGATCGGATGCTCCTGAATTCCAAGCACCGGCCGAAGGTCCATGGGCTGCCGGTCCCCTCGGAGGAAGCGTCGACCGGCATCTGCCGGCAGTTCGGCAATTTTGCCGCGCGCCGGGTCTCCAGCGTCAGCTGCACCGCGACGGACACGCGGGGACAGAGCTACGAACTGCAGTTCGTTTCGGACGGCTCCCCCATCGGCGTTCGACGCGTCAGGCAGTCGGCCGCATCGATCGACGACCCTTTCAAATAGCTCTGCAAATAGTCCTGTAGCGACGCAGGCGGGTTTTCGCGCCACCCTCGCGAACCAGGACATGCCCGTCGCCACGAGCAGGCGCGTTCAATAACAATTCGGAGAGTTGCCCCCGAGCCGGGCACATGCATCCGAATTGGACGCACGCCACTGAACGACGGCCAATGGGCTGGTCCCCTGCCCCTCCGGCGGCGCCGCTCTCAGCCTCTCGGCCTCTTCCGCCAGGATGGCCTTATGCGCCTTCGCAATCCGGTCGTTTCGTTCGAGCAGCGAGACGTTGCCGGCCGCGACCTGAGCAGCGAGCGCTTTGCGCAACATATTTTCACGGTCGAGCAGCTCGGGAAACCGCAGGCCCGGCCGCACCGAGAGCTCGGTCGCCTTCACGATGCAATCGGCGCGCGGCACCGCCTGCGCGATCTGATCGGGAAATCCGTTGCGGCAATCCGCAAGCGCGTCGGCCAGATTGACGGACGACTCCTCAGCCTCGCTCTGAAGCGCGAGTCGCGTTCCTCCGCAGCCCGCAAGCAGGCTGAACAGGAGCGCAACAACGGCATTACGCATCGTAAAGCCGTCTTGACCGCGTCGGCACCGCGGGTTGACGGCCGCCTCACCGCCATCCGCGCGAGCACGCTCGAACGGGCCCATGCGTCCTATTTCTGGCGGAAGGAGTGATTGAAGGACATGATCAACGGACCAACCAGATATTCGAACGCGGTGCGCTGGACGGTCGGGATCATCACGGTTGCCGGCATTCCCGGATAGAGCTTGATGTTCGGCATGGCCGCAAGCTCGTCCTGATCGATCCGCACGAAGGCCGTGTAATACGGGTTATTGGTCTTAGGGTCGACCAGGCGATCTGCCGAAATCTGGATGACGTCACCGTGAATGATCGGAACGATCCGTTGCTTGTAGGCCGTCAGGTGAACTTCCGCACGCGTGTTGGGATGCACGTCGCTGATGTCCTCGACCGCCACCTGCGCTTCGATCGTCAGCCCGTCCTGTTCGGGGACGATGTCCAGGATCTTGTCACCGCGCTGGATGACACCGCCGACGGAGAAGACGTTGAGGCCAACCACCTGGCCGCTGTAGGGAGCGCGGATCTCCATGCGTCCGAGCACGGCCTTGGCGTTCATGGCTTTCGGGATGACCTCCAGGATCTTCGCCTGGGTGTCCCTGAGGTCCCTGGTCACGTCGGTCATTCGATCATTGTCGAGCTGCGCCATCTGCTGCTCTTGCTCGGCAATCGCCTGGCGTGCCCTGGCAATGTTGGCGTTGCTATCGGCGATCTGGCCTTCGAGGCCGTAGGCGGTTCGCTCCAGTTGCAGAATGCGCGGCCGCGCGATCAGGCCGCGCTCGACCAGAGGCGCGATATCCTTTGCTTCGCTGTGAACGGAATTGATCTGGTCGGTGAATGATTTCACTTGCGCCTGGGCGCCGACGATCTGCGAGCCGAGCTGATTGATCTTCTCGCGGATGACGCTGCGCTGTCCCTCCAGCGCGGCCCGGCGACTCTCGAACTGGCTGACCTGCCCGTTCCAGACGCTCTTGAGATAGAGGTCTTCGGAACGCGCCTTCAGATCCGACGGCATCACGAGCTCGGAGCCGTGATCGAGCTCGGTCAGGAGACGGACCTCCGTTGCACGAAGCACGACCCATTGCTGTGTCAGAACTTCGTATTCGGCGCGCGCCTGGGTTTCGTCGAGCACGATCAGCAGGTCACCGAAACGGACCCTGTCGCCCTCCCTCACCCGCAGCTCCTTCACGATGCCGCCGTCGAGGTGCTGCACGCTCTTGCGATTGCCTTCCACCTTGACGACCGCGTTCGCCACCACGGCGCCGTTGAGCGGCGCGGTCAAAGCCCACGCACCGATCCCGCCGAAGAACACGGCGACAATCGCCCAGCCGGCGAAAGCAATCCGCTTGATCGAGTCGCTCGGCGCGCCGGCGGAAAGACCGGACTGCCTACCGGCGGCTGCGAGATTCCTGGGTGTCCCATCGAGAACGGTCATTGCGCGAACCTAACTGCCGGAGCCTTGAACGGCATGCATGGGCACGGGACGGGTCAGCCGTGACATGATCTCGGCCCGCGGCCCGAACATTTCGGCGACGCCGTCCCTGAGGACGAGAATCTTGTCGACGACGCCGATGGTCGCCGGCCGATGCGAGACGATGACGACCGTTGCTCCGCGCTTCTTCAATTGCACGACGCAGTCTGCCAGCGCGACATCGCCCTCGGCGTCAAGGTTCGAGCTGGGCTCGTCGAGCACGACCAGGTTCGGGCCGCCATAGACGGCGCGGGCCAGACCAATTCGCTGACGGAAGCCGCCGGACAGAATGGCACCGCCTTCTCCGACCTGGGTGTCGTATCCTCCCGGAAGCCTCAGGATCATCTCGTGCACGCCGGCGAGCTGGGCGGCAAGAATGACCTCGCCGTCGCTCCCCTCGTCAAAGCGGCCGATATTGGCAGCGATCGTATCCGAGAACAGCTCGATATCCTGCGGCAGGTAGCCGACATGGTCGCCGATCGCCCGCTTGACCCAGGTCGAGACGTCGGCGCCGTCCAGTCGCACGGCGCCGGCAGACGGCGTCAGCACGCCCACGAGCTGGCGCGACAGGGTCGACTTGCCGGCGCCGGATGGCCCGATGACGCCGAGCACCTCCCCGGCCTCTACGGCAAAGGTGACGCCTCGCAGTATCGGCTTGGCGGTCCCTTGCGGAACGAAGGTGAGCGCTTCGACCGAAACGCGCCCCTTGGGCTTGGGCAGCGTGAGGCCGGCCTCGAGCAGAGGATGCGCCGTCAGCAGCTCGCGAATGCGCAAGAATGCAGCACGTGCCGACACGAGCCCCCGCCAGGATCCCACGATCTGCTCGACCGGTTGCAGCGCGCGGCCGAGCAGAATGCTGGCCGCAAACATCGATCCGACAGTCGTGACCCGCTCGATCACGAGGTAGGCGCCGAGCCCCAGAATGAGCGATTGCATGGCGAGGCGCAGGAAGCGGATCAGGCTCTGGATCGCGGCGGCGCGATCGCTCGCTGCGACCTGGCGCTCGAGCATCCGGTCGCGATCGCGCCCCCAGCGCCGCAGCAGACCGCCGGTCATGCCCATGGCACGCACGACCTCGGTGTTGCGCAGGCTCATTTCCGTAAAGCTGTAGCTGCGCGCGGCGGCTTCGTTCGATTCCGTGAGCGGCAGCTTGACCAGCCACTCGCTCAGGAGTGCCATCAGCACCAGGATGACCGAACAGCCCAGTGCAAAGGCTCCCAGGAACGGATGCAGCGCGAAGATCACCGCGATGTAGATCGGGGCCCAGGGCAGATCGAAGATGGCGTGGATGCCCGTCCCGGTGACGAACTGGCGAAACGTATCGAAATCGCGGAGCGCCTGGCTGCGGGCGCCGCCCGCGCCGGCCGAACGATCGATGATCGCCGTCATCACCCGCGAGGCGATCTGCCGGTCAAGACGGACGCTGGCGCGGGTCAGCACCCTGCCACGAACCGCGTCCAGCCCTGCAAGCGCCATGAACGCCAGCAGCAGCGCGATCGTGAGCATCAACAGCGTGATCTCGCTGGCGCTGGAGATCACGCGGTCATAAACCTGCAGCATGTAGAGCGGGCCGGCGAGGTACAGCAGGTTAATGGCGAGGCTGAAGACGCCCGCCGTCACGAAATAACCCTGGCATGTCTGCAGCAGGCGCCGGAGCTCGTCCGGCCTTCTGAAAGGCGCACTCACACAATTCCGGCGGGACCCCGCCCCCCTAATGAAAAAGCCCGCCGGAGCGACAACGCCCTGGCTGAATTAAAAAGCCTGTCGGTAGTCGTTATAATTCTCGTCAAATCGAGAACGATGATTAGCACAGTCCCCGGGCGCCGCGAAATCAATCCTCGCTGGAAAGGTAAAGGGCCCCGTAGAGCTACGGATTTTCTCCGCATAAACGGGATTTATCCCGGATGAAGCTACGTAAATCCGCCCAGGCGCCGACGACGGCGAAAGGCGCGCAGACGCGGGTTCGCGTTCTCGCGGCGCAACATGCCCGAGCTTGAGCTGGGAACTGCCCTTTCCGCAAGTAAGGGCGCAGGGAAGGCCGGGCGCCTGCCGGCACCCGCAGCCCGTGTGCAAGGACGTGCGCACGGGTGGGTCACAGGTGAAGCCGACACTCGGCCTTCCCTGCGCGGATGGTTTTAACGGTTTCCTTCGCGCTCTCCCCGGGGAGACGAGCTCTATTGCCCCCGTCACCTGGCGGATATCGGGCGCTCGCGCCGGTTGACGCGAAACGCATCCGCCAAGCTTGGCGCCAGACTTCGGGCGCCAGGACCACACGACTTCTCCGTCCGCGCACATCTCCACTGGGTTCCCCACGGCTGGCGTGCGCGCACCGCAAGGACCATGTGAAGACGCTTTCGGCGCCGTGTCGTTGCGCGCGCCATTGCCGCTCACGGAAGCATCCCCGCCCTGCGACCCTGCCCGCGCCGACGCCGTCGCGTCCACCGCATCCCAGCCCCCGTCTCGTGACGATCGCGATACGCCCCTGTTGATGGGCCAGGATGGCCACGTCTATAGACCCAATCCAAAATTCTGTCAATCCGAATATTTGGAAATTACGAATACGACTCCATCGACGGCCAGGCCGTCTTCCCGCTCACGCACGGGACACGATTGCCGGAAGGGCTCGGACCCGGCACCGCGAGTTCTCATGCGCGGAGAGACGACGCTCCATTCCGGAACGGAATCATCGCCATCGTCACCCTGCCGGCCGGACGATTTTACCAACCCCGTAAACTCGCGGCATAAACTGGCATCAATAATTTATGCGCGATTAAACCGATGCGGAAAATTGGAATGCACCCATCAGGGCTTTGGAACCACTGATCCCCGTTTAATGACCGAATTTACTCGCCTTTAATTCGCGACGTCGTCCGATCCCCGCAGCAACGCGCGACGTAACGCGCGTTTTCTTCCGTCGCACATGCAAGGAGATTCGATGGCGAGGCGGGGCGCGAATGATCAGCACGGGAATTTCTCCGAAGCGAACGCAAATGCTGTGGAATGGGAATTCGTCGGACTGAACGTCGCCTCGGCAGCAGCCGCAGGGAGTTCGGCGCTTCATGGAGATCACTCGGACCACATGGATGGCGGGTTCGACGCATTTGCGGCTGGAGGCAAAAAAGCCAGCGGCAGCGGCGGAAGCACAAGCACCAGCGGAAGCACGGGCACCAGCGGGGGTGGAACGACAACCGGGGGAAGCACGGGCGGAAGCACGACAGTTACGACGGCTGACATCTATCCCACGATCCCGATCGCGTGGAAGGCTCTCAATCCGCCTGTCGGAGACAGCGGAGCGCCGACGGACAGCCTCTACCTGAAGCAATGGAATCTGTTCAATGCCAAGGCGGGCATTGATGTTCTCAAGGCCTGGGAGAACTATACAGGCAAGGGCATCAAGATCGGTATTGTCGACGACGGCGTGGACTACAACCACTCCGACATCAAGCCAAATTATCTGTTCAACCTCGACTACGACGCAGTTACAGGCGGCAACGATCCCTTTGGCGATCAGACGACCGAATTTCACGGCACGTCCGTTCTCGGTGTCATCGGTGCGGCACGAGACGGATCCGGCACCGTCGGCGTCGCCTACAATGCGGGTCTGGCGGATTTCCGCATAAGCTATTCGGCCGGCTCGCCCGGCCAGCTCGCGGATGCGCTCAATCACCTCGTGACGAACGACATGGATGTTGGCAATGCAAGCTGGGGATACACGACCGCATTCCAGGACAATTTCTTCAGCTCGGCTTTCAGCTCCTCGAAAGCGGCTCTATTGAACGACGCGGCCAATGGTCGTGGCGGTCTCGGCATCCCGGTCGTGTTCGCTGCAGGCAACGGGCGTGCAAGCGGAGACGACGTCAACTATCACAACTATCAGAACGACCCTTACGTCATCACGGTAGGCGCAACCGGTGCTGCGGGCGTCGTGACCGCGTACAGCACTCCGGGTGCGGCTCTTCTGGTGTCGGCGCCGGGAACGAGCATCCAGACGGATGATCGTGGCGGCAGCTATGGGTATACGACCAACGACTACGCCCTGATGTCGGGTACATCGTTTGCCGCGCCGACGGTGACGGGCATCATCGCGCTGATGCTGCAGGCCAATCACGACCTCGGCTATCGCGACATCATGGAGATCCTGGCCTACTCGGCAAAGAACACCGATACCACCAACGCCAGTTGGCAAACCAACGGAGCGCATGACTGGAACGGCGGCGGCCTGCACTTTTCGAACGACTACGGCTTCGGCCTGGTCGACGCGACCGCGGCGGTTCGTCTGGCCGAAAGCTGGATGAAGCAGTCCACCTACGCGGATATGTCGATCCAGACAGTGAACCATACCGACAACGCCAAGATACCCGACGGCACCGGAAGCCTGAGCAGCACGATCACGCTCAATTCATCCGAGATCGTCGACAAGGTCGTCGTGGATCTCAACATCACCCACGCAAATGCGAGTGATCTCACCGTCACCCTCACGTCTGCAAGCGGGACGACCGCCACGCTGATTTCCCATCCTTCGAACGGCACCGGCGGCGGGATCGTTTTCGAAACGACGGCAAACACCTTCTGGGGCGAAGATACCAAGGGAAGCTGGACCTTGACCGTCACCGACAGCGTCAGCGGAAACGTCGGGACGCTGAATGGCTGGTCCCTTCAGGTCCTCGGCGATGCGCCCAACACGCCGACGACTTACGTCTACACCGACGAGTTCGCAGCGGCGGCGGGAGCCGGCCGGGCCCTGCTCCACGACACGAGCGGCACGGCCGTGCTCAACACCGCGGCTGTCACGACTGGCTCCTACCTCGACCTGCATTCGGGTGCGACCGACACGATCGCCGGCCGGCAGCTCCAGATCGCCGCCGACACCGTCATCAAGTTCGTCTGGGCCGGCGACGGCAATGACACGATCATCGCCAACGATTTCGGCGATACGATCCAGGCGGGCCGCGGCAATGACACGATCGTGGCCGGTCGCGGCGCTGACGTCCTCTATGGCGGCCCAGGCAGCGACACCTTTGTGTTCAAATTCCTCGCTTCATCCGTTGATGTCATCCGTGACTTTACGGCCGGCCAGGACGTTATTGACCTGAATCAGGCTCTGACCTCCGCGGGCTATGGTGGCGCAAATCCCATCGCGGACGGATGGCTGAGCCTCGTTTCCGATGGAAGTGGAGGAACCAACATTGTTGTCGATGCCCACAACGGACAGGCGCCGGTAACGGTTGCCGACGTGGTCGGCGTGGCGTCGACCCTGCTCCACACAGGTACGGCGTGGACGCTTGTTGCGTAGGGCCGGATCGAGCAAACGTCCAAGCAAACGAAATGGGCCTTGGCTTGCGCCAAGGCCCATCTCGCGCTGGTTCAACGCTGTGTTTCGGCTAGACCAGGTTCTGCTCGTGGAGCGTCAGCCAGAAATTGTCCATCGCATTGGTATGGACGTTCTCCAGAGTTCCGTTGTCATTCCACGCCACGGCGTTGCCGTCCTGAGAGACCACCAGTTGGTTCTGATTGAACCACATCAGAGCATTCTTGATGTCCTCGCCATTGATGCCGGTGACTCCATTGATCGTCTGATCGCCACCCCACGTCTTGGTACCTGATCCGAGGTAGAACTGGTTGCCGCTCGTACCCCACTCGCCGCCGCTCAACACGCCGGCCTTGGACACCGTACCCTGGCCAGATAGCGTGCCGTCGGCAAGCACGCCGCCGGATGCCTTGAGCCAATCCACGGCCTCGGTGATCACATTGTGCGGCTCGAGGTTGCCGGTGCCATACTTGTTGAAGCCGTTGTTGATGTCCAGCTGAGTGGCAATCGCCTGGGCGAGCATGATGGTGCGAGCGTCGCCACCGGTTGCGCCCGCTTCGATCGCTTGAGCAGCCTTCAGATCGACGAGCAAGGTGTGCCCAACCTCAGTTCCATCAGCCACGCCGTTGTGGTTGAGGTCGCCGAGCAGCAGATAGCCATCGGTCCTCGGATTGGCTTCGGCGGGCACATCGTTCGCGCTCGTCGTCTTTCCCAACCCTGCCTTGCCGTCCCACGCCTCGGTATGGTTGGACCAGTATCCCTGGGTCAGCTCGGCCGCCGGCTTGAACTGGAAGTTCGCGAAGTCCATGCCGGTCGTCTGATCATGGCCCGACGTTCCCACGATGGCGTAACCGCCGATGCCCGCGGTCTGAACGTAGCCGCTGGGCACCACCTCATAGACCTTGTCTCCGGCATAGGTGTAGTCGAGGTCGGTGAAGGAATAGTGGCCATTGGCATCAGTTGTCGTCCAGCGATCTCCTTCGCCTGCATCCCACTTGCTGTTGGAGTTGAGATCGGTCCAGTTCAGGACACCGTTATTGTCCTGGTCGATGAAGATCTTGATGCCAGCGAGGCCGGTGTCGTCGGCCGTTATGCCGTCTCCGGTAATGTCCTTGTACTTGGTGCCGGAGATATCAAACAGCACGAAGTTGGTGAAGTCGTTCTGCGCGTCGGTGCCGCCGCTGCCCGGATTCCCCACGGTTTGAACCAGCGTGCCGGTCTGCTTGGAGTCGCCGGGAACGACTTCGTAGATGCTCTTGCCGACGTCGGCCAGCGTCAGTCCGCCGATCGACCAGTTGCCGCTGGCGTCCGTCGTCGTAAAGCGATGATCGCCGGCCGTGAAGCCGGCGACACCGTCGTCTTCGATGTAGATCGTGACCGCGGCATGCGACCACGGAGTATCGTCGGCGCTCTTGCCGTTGCCGGTCAGGTCCTCATACTTCGTACCGCTGATCGAGTAGTTCCGGAAGTTTGTGAAGTCGTTGCCGGTGTCGGTTCCGCCGCTGCCCGGGTTGTCGACGGTCTGCACCAGCGTGCCCGTCTGTTCGGACCCGGCAGGAACCACCTCGTAGATTTTCTTGCCGACGTCGGCCAGCGTCAGGCCGCTGATCGACCAGTTGCCGCTGGCATCGGTCGTCGTGAAGCGATGATCACCAGCCGTGAAGCCGGCGACACCATCGTCTTCGATGTAGATCGTGACCGGAGCATAGCTCCAGGCCTTGTCGTCGGCAGACTTGCCGTCGCCGGTGAGGTCTTCGAACTTGGTGCCGCTGATCGTGTAATTTCGGAAGTTTGTGAAGTCGTTGCCGGTATCGGTTCCGCCACCGCCCGGGTTGTCGACGGTCTGCACCAGCGTGCCTGTCTGCTCAGACCCGCCAGGAACGACCTCGTAAATTTTCTTGCCGACGTCAGCCAGCGTCAGGCCGCTGATCTTCCAATTGCCGCTCGCATCGGTCGTCGTAAAGCGGTGATCACCAGCCGTGAAGCCGGCGACACCGTCGTCCTCGATGTAGATCGTGACCGGGGCATAGCTCCAGGCCTTGTCGTCGGCGGACTTGCCGTCGCCGGTGAGGTCTTCGAACTTGGTGCCTCCGATCGAGAAGTTCTGGAAGTTGTAAAAATCGACGGACGCGGAGCCGTCGATCGTCACTGTAACGGTTGATGGATTCGGGTTGGTCCCCAATTGGGTCCAACCGGACTGCACGACTTCGCGGATGTCATACGTGCCCGCATCCAGCCCGGTGAACGTATAGGCGCCATTGACGTCTGTCGTGGTCGACAACTCGCCATTGTCGAGGGTACCGTTATGATTGTCGTCGATGAAGATCGTCCAACCGACGCCGGCCGTTTGATCACCAGCGGTCCCCAGGTTGCCGTCGGCGTCGATCCACTTCGTTCCCGAGATCGTGGCGTGTGGGGTCGGCGTGTTCGGCCCGACGGTGGCGCCCCATTCCTCAAAACCGCCGTTTGATGCGGCAGTGCCGCCAAATGCCGAGTACAGATAGACGTAGGGGCTTGCACCGGCGAACTTCGAGACGGGAATGTAGACGAACAGGTCTCCTTTACCGCTGCCGGCCGGGGCATCACTTCCCGCATTCAAGCTGACGGTTACGTCGCCACCGGCGTCCATATCATAGAGCGGGGTGCCCAACGCACCCAATGTCGCGACATTGCCGGTCGTGGCGGAATAGATCTTGAGGCTTGTCAGGTCGATGATGCCGGAGCTCGAATTCGGTTCGTTCGCATCGAGCTTGAACGCATAGGAATCAACGCCGTTGATCTTGACGATCTGGAGGCTGGACAGCAGCAAGGCGTTGGTGTGAGACGGCTGCTTGTCGTCCAGCGGGAGCGGGGAAAAATCCGTATTGAAACCTTCTTCCGTCGGATTGTCCTGAATCACCAGGAAGCTGTTGAAAATGCCGGTGCCGGTGGGAGCCAAATCGACCGTTTGAAA
>JGI25160J50197_1000206_pt1 | contig 49083 bp, 59 predicted proteins | sample AraplaMF_Cvi_mMS_FD_50197 | JGI IMG/M metagenome (IMG submission 50197)
CGGACCGATCGTGATGCTCATTTTGCTTTCGGAGCGGCTTGCACTGTGAGGATGCCCAAATGATAATTTGAATATCAGATGCATGGCGATCGCGCCTGCTTCCGCAATCACGCATTATGAACCGGCACGTAACGGTTATGCGGAGAGATAGTGCCGGGCGCGATGGAGAATATCTCCGCAAATCACCGGCGGCATCAGGATATCACCATATTCTCCCCGTTCACTTTTCTCCTCAATCGCGACCCGCCCGAGAGGGTCATTCTCACGCAAAGGAACACCGAATGCGCATAGTTCGCTTGCTGCGCGATTACTCTGCCTGCCGATTTTTCATACCATTGATCGCCTTCTCGATTTTCGCCGGCGCGCCGGCGCAAGCTGAAGAACCTCTTTCCAGCGTGATCGCCGACGGCAAGCCCTGGGAAATGGTCGTCGTCAAACGAAGAGCCTCGAACATTCTTGTGTTTCGTCCGGATGGCGGCGGGACCATCAGCGATAGCCTGGTGAGTATAAGCCCAACGTGGAGGGCCGCGCCGGGCGGGATTTGCATTAGGCCACGGCCGGGAGATGCCGAGAAATGCCTTCAATTGACGCGGACGAAAGCCGGTATCGAAGCATCGCAGAGCGGCAAGACCGTTTGGGTGCTCAAGCGATGAAGATATTCACGCAATCAGGATTCGGTATCAATGGCAGGAGCCCCCATACGCCACCGACCCTCCGTCCCCGAGCCTGAACCAATCCTGTTATGGGGAATGCCGCTCTGACCTGACCCCATCGATCTGCTCTACCGATCTCCGGCAGGTCGACGATGAACAACGGGATTCAGCCGGCTGTTATTTATGACCGGCATCCTAGGAAGGCATTAGAACCGTTGGCTGGCTCATGACATGCGATTGCGCTCGTCTTGGACCGCTTAAAAGTCCCGAAGATCCAGATGATTGTTGATCTCGGGAGCGTCTATCCGATAAGTGAGGCGGTCAAATACGGATTCGGTTACTTTGCCATCGGCAGGCGCCCGAGAAAAAGGTAGAAATGCGCTACTTCATTACGGGAACGGCAGGCTTCATCGGCTTCCATCTGGCACGCCGGCTGTTGCAGGATGGACATGAGGTAACCGGCTTCGACGGCCTGACACGCTATTATAATGTGAGGCTGAAGGAGATGCGTCATGCCGCGCTGGCGCAGTATCCTGCCTTCCGCCCCGTCATCGCCATGCTCGAAGACAAGGCAACGCTGGAAGCCGCCATTTCGGCTGCAAAGCCGGATGTTCTCATTCACCTCGCCGCACAGGCCGGCGTGCGTTACAGCAACGAAAATCCGCACGCCTATCTGCGTTCGAATATCGAGGGCTCCTGGAACATTCTGGAGCTCGCCAGTCGCATCGAGCTGCGCCATCTCATGCTTGCTTCGACCTCTTCGATCTACGGCGCCAATACGACTGTCCCCTTCCGCGAAACCGACCGCGCCGACGAGCCTCTGAGCTTCTATGCCGCCAGCAAGAAGTCGATGGAGGTGATGGCGCACAGCTATTCGCATCTCCACAAGATTCCCACCACAGCCTTCCGTTTCTTTACCGTCTACGGCCCCTGGGGCCGGCCCGATATGGCGCTCTTCAAGTTCGTCAAGAACATGATCGAGAACAAGCCGATCGAGATATACGGTAACGGCAATATGAGCCGTGATTTCACCTATATCGACGATCTGGTCGAGGCCGTGGTCAGGCTGTCCGGTATCATTCCCTCGGAAACCAATCGCGTCGCCGATGCGGGAATTGAAACCCTTTCGCATCAGGCCCCCTTCCGCATCGTCAATATCGGCGGCGGACAGCCGGTCAGCCTGATGGACTTCGTCGAAAACGTGGAAAACGCGATGGGGCATGAAGCAAAACGTGTCATGCTTCCCATGCAGAAGGGCGACGTGCCGCGCACCTTTGCAAGCCCAGATCTTCTCCACGCCCTGACGGGCTATCGACCGGAAACCTCTTTAGAAACGGGCACCAAGGCTTTCGTCGAGTGGTATCTGGAAGCCAGGCGGGAACTCGGCACGATCGACACCTNAGCCGCTNANGGCCCTCACGGTGCCCTGATGCGCTTNAGGCAGTAGGAAAAATGCGCGTCAGGTTCGAGCGTNAGAAACTCGAAGCGCCAGCCATGCTCGACGCAGAACTTGTTGACCGCCTCCACGACCCCGTAGACCACCGGTTTGACGGTGTTCCCCGTGCAGAAATCGTGCCCGGCAATCCGGCCGTCCTGCTTCACTTTGCGGTCTGCGAGCAGAAGCTCCTCCCATGTCAGCGCAAAGGAATGATCGGTATCGATATAGATCCAATCGAAGGTCTCGTCATCGAATCGTGACAACATGTCGAGCGACGTGCCCTGTCGAATCACAACACGGCCTTCAGTGATTTCCGATCCGAATTTGCCATTGATGATCTCGAGGCCCTCTGAGTATCGATCCATGTTCCAGGGATCGATGAGGTGGAGCTGCCTCGGCTGGTTCCGTGCCAGTATCTCCTCGCTGAAGGCACCCTCCGCAACACCTAACTCGGCAACGACCCCACCTTTCGGCAGATTGTCGAGAAGCTTGCCACGATCGGGCAGCAATCTCGCATGCTCCGTGTGGACATATTCTAAAAAGGTCCGGGGGGTGCTTTGCCGAAGGGCCGCTCGCTGCTCTCGCGTCGTCATTTTCGCTCCGAATTTTTTCAACCGCACCTCTACAGAGAATACCCACAGTGGGGAAGAGCGGCGCCCACAAGCAAATTGCAGAGAAACTCAAAAAGAGGCTTGCGGTTCTTTATCAATATCGTTAGAGACGCTTCACCGAACGATGACACAGAGCATCGAGGGCGATTAGCTCAGTTGGTAGAGCGCCTCGTTTACACCGAGGATGTCGGGAGTTCGAGTCTCTCATCGCCCACCATGATTTCCATAAAAATTTGGCCGTTTTCGTAACAATTACAATTGCTTGCGGATGCTTGCGTTTCTCCATTTTCCCTCACCTTCGCGCCCCAAAACGCCCATTGATTTTAAAGGGAAACCCGAAACGCTCCCCTCACCTTTCGCTTAACAAAAACGCAAGGTTTTACGAATTGATCGAGCGGAGGAATCGATTCGAGGCACACCCTTGGTAAGGGTGAGGTCGGTGGTTCAATCTCACTCGGGAGCACCAATTTTTGCGAAGAAACTAAAACTTGACGGGGCAAGCCCCCCGCGCCCACGGTGCAAATGAGCGCGAGATTGCAGGACATAACGCGAAGTGCAACGTAAGTCCGCGCAAGGACTGAGCTGGGATGTTTGGTCAGCGCTATCCCTTCGACGCCGTCGACGCTCCTTTTGTCTTCGATCTGGGGCGCTTCGCAGAGCGTGCGGTTTGCGCCTTCTGTTCGTCAACTTGTCGTTGGAGTTCCTCGATCATCTTGAGCAGGGCCGCCTCATCCGTCCTAGCGACGGTTCCATTTACCTCGCCAACTGAACCCTTCGAAGCAACTTCCGCTTCTTCGTGCAATGGCGTGGGAGGCGCCGCTAAAAGCTTCTGTTCGGGTCCCATAAGCGCTCTTGGGCTGAGATCGGACGCGACTTCAAGGTCGATTGTGATAGCACCTGCATCAAGGAATTTGGTGCACGCCTGGACGGTCTTCCGTCGCAGGATCTCGGCTTGTTCCGGAGCAATCGCGCCCGAGGATTCCATATGCGATATGCGTTCAATCACTGGCAGGCTTTGAGCAATCGTCTCGATTGAGGCGCGCAGCTGCTGATGCCGATGAAGTACAATTCTATCCCAGATTGCAACGATAGTTTCTCGTATACCTTGGATTACCTGAGGCATCCCAGTGAAATCGAAGGATTTGTCACTACCCGAATCACACGAGATTACTGATAGATCGCTGTCCGATAAATCGTTCAAAGTGGCGAACACGTGATACAGGCCCGCGATTGCATCAAGCGCAAATGAGAGCCTAGCGGGACTCGAGTATTGCTCCTCTGTCTCAGGCAAGATCACGGTTAGGAGTGCTTTGCCTCGTAGAAAGTCAGGTGCCTTTGGATCAGAAGTACGCACCGCCTCCAGTCTCTGCTGCTTCAGCAGCTTAATAACGGAAGGTAGGAAGCTAAACACTCTATATACGGCCGAGTGTACTTGGTAGAACGACGGGGTGGGACCTTCTTCCGTTATTACGGAGAGCCAAAAATCGGGCTCGCCCAATGCTTTGAGATCGAAGATATCGATGATCTCCCGCTCGGCATCGCCGTGGCTAGCTGTCCTGATGGAATAGTTTTGGAAAGAAGCCAACGAGGGTTTTTGCTTATTACCTCCCCTGTCCCCAACCACTTGATCTACCGCCGCACGAATACCCGAATCGTTAAGATCGCGAAGAATTGTTTCAGAGGCTCGGATGATCGTCTCGCGTCGCATTTGTATGTCCCCAGGTGAAACTCACGCGTTGTACTCAATTATTAGTTTAGGAGTTGCAAACAAGATCCGCCCGGCGCGCCCGCTTCATTGCTCCAGAAGGATGCAGCCTCTTAGCCAACTCTCGGCACGCTGGCATTTTAGCGCCTCCGAATCTTCATCCTTGACTCCGCCGGAAACAAGAACATAATAAGAACATCTCAGGAGATAGAACAGGCCAGGTGGTTATCTGCGCGGCCCTCTAGCACCTCTTCTGAGGCATCACCACTCGATACGGAGGATGACGGCTATGAGTAATTTGCCGAGCGATGAACTGCGCCAAGAAGACGACTTCGACAGGAACCCCGTTGGCACCTACTGGACACCGCCTATCCCAGTGAGCATTCATGAGCTCTCCCCTGCGGTTCGAGCCGCAATATCCATGGCCATCGGGACCGGCTTTGAAATGGGCCAATTCGAACTACACCTGGCCCACGCCTTCGATATGGAAACCTGCGCCCCGATGGGCACTTTCGTGATTGCCTCTCGCGAGGCTAGCGATCGAGCCTGCGGCGTCTACAGTGTCTGCGGTGACATAAGCGCGAAGGAGCCAATGTGGTTTTCCTTCGAACAGGACATCGATCTAGCCTTCAAAGCCCTCTACGACCGCGTTAGGGAAAGAGGATATTTAACCTAACCTCCGGCCCCGCCGGCCTCCGGGCCGGCCGCTGCCTAATGGACGACGCCAACGGCGAGACTACCAATGCCGGAAATGAACCAGGCGAAAAAGCTCTCGCGTTGGTCTTTGACAGACGCGAGTGCGGTCGGACACATCCTCGTCGTCCGATGCGGTCTTTGCAACACGACGCGGCGGTTCCTCCCCGACGACATCCTTAAACTCCGCAAGGACACAACCATCAACCGCCTGAAGTTCATCTGCCTCAAATGCAACAAGCGCGACTACATGGATGTGTCCGTTTACCACCCCTCTTTGTCCGAAGTCGGAAAGCTTCCCGTACGCCGGTTGGCTGGCATTGAGGAAGTGAGGATGCCGGTTTGGCGGGACGAGACACTATAGGTTCAAGATGGCTGACCGGAGAAAGAGCTCTTACACGTGGGCGAACTTGAACCGTCAGTTGCCGCACCATGTTGCCGTCTGGTGGAGCAATTACCAGACGGGAGAGAAGGCCCATGATTTCCAGCTCAGAGGCGAAATCCTAACCAGCGCGATCAGACTTGAAAAGGACTCGAAGACCTTCAGCGCTTCGATTGAATGGGATGAGTATCTTGTGTTTTGCTTTAGCAACCGAGAAGCTGCCAAGCAGTTTAGAGAGAGATGGCGCGGCCAGTTTATCGCTATCAATGCACGCACGTTCATCCGTCTTGCCGCCGTCAATGCTCATCGAAAATCGCGATTACATTGCCTCGCAGTCGCAGCAGTCGAGGGCGAATGCGACGACGGCGACGCGGCCGCCGTGAAGGCGATCATCGACCGTTCCAGTATGACGCACCAGCAGCAGATTGTGCAGCTTCATCACTCGGTAGACATGCTTGGCATTGGGCCATGAACGCCCAAGTTTCCGGGCATTCCGACGCAGGATGGCATGGACACACCGATAGCCGTAGGTAGGCGTATCGGCAATCACGACCTTGATTTCCTCTACCAGCTCACGATCAGGTAGTGGCGGGCGTCCTCTGGCTGTGGAAGGGGAGCCTGCGGTACGCGCGGCGATATTCGAGCGGGCGATACCTAAAGTTTCACAGACGGTCTTCATTCCAAAATCCCCCTCGGAAGAGAGAGCGAGCGCAACAGATGTTTTTTTGGGCCACCGGCGATTTCGAGAGCTTCCTTCAGGATTTCGCTCTCCATCGTCTTCTTGCCCAACAAGCGTTGCAACTCTTTCACCTGGGCCTAAAGCGCCCGGTATTCAGAAGCCGGAACGCCCTCCTCTTCGGCGGCCGTCGCCGTCAGTGCCCCTTTGGACGCTAGTTTGCGCCAAGCAAACAACTGGTTCGGCTGGATGCCGTGCCGACGCGCGACGATGCTCGCCGTCGCGTCCGCCTCATAGGTCTCGTGGATGATTGCCAGCTTCTCTGCCGTGCTCCAGCGGTGCCGACTTTCGCGCCCGGCGAGGACTTCCATCCTGAAATTGCTGCTGGTCATATTACCAACATTACTCCTACCCACTTAACTAAGTGGGGGAGTATGTCCGGGCCTTTCCGGGGGGCTAATTCAGTCTTATCGATGAATTGAATAAGAAGTTCGCGCTTGCAGCCGAACAACTCCTGAAGACGTCTCAGGGCGATTATTCACCTGATCCTAATCTTGCGAGCCTCCCCGCCCCGCCGATGGCTGCGCAACCCCATACGGTCGCCCCCCTAAAGCGACTGAGCTATCATTCGAGGCCGTGATCGATAAGGAAGTCGAGAGGCGGTCTCTTGGTAGAGAGGCAGTGCCAATGCGACCCGTAACCGAACGCAAGTACCGAGCGGCTGCAACTGAGTTCGTCACATTCCGGAAGAAGTCAGATATGCTGAGGAGGATCTGTCGGAGTCGGAACCTATTCCTTCCAGCGTATCCGCCCGCCAATTTAAGCTTTAGCTTCTTGCCGCTGGTCTGCTCGATCAGGTCGATAGCTGGGTCGCTGAGCAAGATCGGGCTATCCAGATCTCCTATGAGTTCAGCGGCTCTTTCGTCCGTAGCTCCTCAATGATGCAGGACGGCTTCGCAGCCATGGGCTTCACGCTCGAGCAAATCGACGAATTCTTCCTTGCAGCGTCGAAGCTATAGAGGCGGCGTAATCCCCGACGCCTCTAGAAACCTTGATCGCAACCTTGTTGACCAAAACCATGGGGAGCGCCGCGATCAGGGAGATAAATATCACGCCTAGGTTGATTGCTATTTTTGAAGGGACAGAGTCGCCAAAATTGCGCACCAGCGGCTCACCCACAAATACCATCACAGGGCCGTGGACGAGATAGAGTGGGAACGAGAGCTCGCCAAGCTTTCTCGATAGGCTGCACGAGAGCATTAAATTCACCGGTCTGGATGCGATGCATCCGAGCGTGAGCGCAACCGTCGCTGCAATGTTCCAATGGTCGAAAGCCGGGTGCAATAAAGCTGGTGCCGCGATGCCAATTGCAAGCAAAGTGATTGAGAGTGCAGGGGGTATCCTCTGTATCCATCCACGCTGGATGGCGCCAGCAATCACAGCGCCGAACAGGAATAGGGAATACAGCCGCAGTGTGTCGGTATGCGCCACCGCAATCATCAAAACTGCGACGAGACTGATCACCAACAGCGCTTGACGCGTTCGAACGGCCGTGAAGAGAACGGCAAATAGCAGAAACGATCCGATGAGTTCCACGCTCATCGTCCATAGCGGTCCGGCATAGGTCAAATGAGGGCTGTACTTGAAAAACACGTCATAAAGAGAGAACTGCAAGACCTGGGTAATACTTGTCTCGAAATTCAGAGTGTTTGCAAACGGCACCAGTCGATCGGTGGATGGGCTCAAGAGACCGAGCATCATCGCGACGTGCACACTAAGGGAAACAGCCAGAATCGGGATGGCCAATCTAAAATATCGAGCTGCTGCGCTTTTGATAAGAAGGCCGTTGTCAAACCTAGCGAGATATCCAACGGAAAGCGAAACGCCAGATACGACGAAAAAGATCATGACCGCATAAGGGCCGTTGAACGGCAAAAGGTGGCGGAGGAACTCGCCGCTTTGCGGGGTAACCCGCAGCCCAGAGCTAAAAACGTGGTAGAGCAGGACGAAGAGGGCACCCCATCCGCGTAGGCCATCCAACGCCGGCAGGCGACCGCCACCCTCAACCCGTCCGACATCGTTCATTGTAATTGCGCTCTCCGTAATTGTCGCATGCTTATCAATAGGCGATCTCTGTGCAGCGCATTCACAGCGCGCGCTTTCACTTACCATTTCCCCCAGGCTGCCGCTAGCGGCCTCTATCCCACTCAATCTCGAAGACATCACCATGAACTGAGCGCATTTCTATGCGGGCGTTCGCTCGTCGTTGTTCGGCAGCTCGCTTTCGCAATCTCAGGTCAACGGCATAGAAGCAATTCTGGACGAGGCCGGAAAGATCCTCATCGATCCTCGTTGGCTGGCCTACATGCTGGCAACGGCCTTCCACGAGATCGGGCAGACCATGAAGCCAATCCACGAGCGCGGCGGCACGGATTACTTCTTCCGCATGTATGACCCGAAAGGGCAGAGGCCAAAGGTGGCCGCCGATCTCGGCAACACCCAGAGCGGGGATGGTGTCCGGTTCGCCGGCCGCGGGCTCGTCCAGCTCACCGGCCGGCGCAATTACACGACCTTCAGCAAACTCTTTGGTTCCGACCTGGTGGCGAATCCCGACGGGGCCAAGCAAGACGACATCGCGGTGAAGATCATGTTCGAAGGCATGGCTCGTGAGCGTCCGGCGAAGACATTTGGCTGATCGAGGGATGGAAGTTATAGGACGCGTTTCATTCTCATCGGCGATAACGCGCTCGATCATTTCTGGATCGCACTGTCCGTCGATGAGGAATTGGCGGATACCGCCGTCCCACGTCCTGATGTAGGCGAGTAGGCTCTGAAGTTCGTCGATGCCATTCTCGGTCAAACCTTTCGTGCCGTCTTCACTGCCATCGCTGACGTAAACTAGTTCGCCCTCGGAGATGTTGTCCGAGTTTGCGGTCACCTCTTCGATCAATTCGAGGTTCTCTCCGATCATGGCGGCGACTTGCCTCAGCGTAGAGATGAACCTTGAGCGTGCCATCAGGCGGCCTCGCACCGAGCGTTTGCTGGCGCCCAGTTCCAGGGCAGCAGGTCGGGGACGCGCTGTCGCCCTCGGCTGGCGCGACGAGCAACGATTAAGAGTCCGGTGCATCGGCGGCGTGGCGCGAAGGGTTTCAACGGCTGGTCAGCGATGTCGGCATGGGGCATGCCGGGATCGTCATGGGCCTGGAGGTCTCCTGTCTGGCGCGCAACAATGCCGACTGGCAGCGTCTGCTGGAGATCTGCGCCCTTGCCGACACCCTGATCCTCACGAGGACGGCGTCTATGACCCGGCAAGTTTCAACGACCGGCTCCTGCTCGGCCTGAAGGGAACAATGAGTGAGGCCGAGCTGCATGTGATCAAAGCCCAGCTGCGCGGCGGCATTCTCGATAAGGTGCGGCGCGGCGAGTTTCGTTGCCTCCTGCCGACCGGGCTGGTCTATGACCATTTCGGCAATGTGACTCTTGATCCAGACATGCAAGTCAGAGAAACGATCATTCATTTCTTTGAGATGTTCTCTCGCCTCGGGTCCGCCTCCCAGACCGTCAAGGTCTTTCGCAATGAAGGCCTATTGTTTCCATCGCGCCTACATAACGGCGGCACGCTGTTTCGGCCGCTGACCGCATCGACAGCGATGCGTGTCCTGGATGCTTGGGAGATCCAAGGTGTCGCGCATAACGCCCTTTTTCCGAAAGCCTCTTTAGTGCGACTTTGGATATCACAGGACTGGATAAAGTTGTCGATCCATTCCGTAAGGCGTGCGGCTGGTAGAAGGTCCCAGATAACTCATCATTGACCCCGCGCAGAGTAAAGGCTCTGCGCCGATAACGCCGCCCCAGCAAGGAAGAAGAGCGTATAATTGAGAGCGATCCCACCGGAGAAAAACGCGGCACCGAATATCAGCAGGTACATCCCGGCGATCGCCAACGAACTCGCCGAAGTTTCCCATTCACTGAGGATGCGCCAGAAAGGGAACACAAGGACCACCCCAAGTAGCAACACCGCGATCGCGCCGCCCTCGTAACCGGCCTCCAAGATCCAATTGTGCGGATAGATCTCACCGCTATGTTGCGCGGGCAGCCAGCCGGGATAGACACCAGCGAGGTCGAGCGAATAAGATCCCAGACCCCGACCGAAAACAGCAGAGGCCGGGCTTGATAACCAGCCCTTTAATGCAAACTCAAACAAAGTACGCCTTGACCAGGTACGGTGATCACCGCCGTCTCCGGTGTCAAACGCACCTGCTGCGTCATAGGGATTATGTGCATCTGTCTTGGGCTGAAATATAGCACCCTGCTCATACCGCTTCGCCTCGCCTTCCGTTCGCTGCACGACCGAAAGATCTTTTGCAATCGGCGCATAGAACACGCCAGCAACCAGGATGGCGGACAATCCTGTATATATCGCTGCCTGTGCGACCCCCCTGATGCGGAATACAAGGGCTGCGAGCACGATCGGCAAAAGCAGAAACATCGTGCGAGAACCTAGTTCCGCCAGCAGTAGCGTGACGCAGAGACCAACAACATACGCGATGGGAAGACGCATTCGGCCGAGAAGCCATATGAACGAAGGAATTGCGCTAAGAGCAATTCCATAAGCGACCAACTGGTAATAACTGTAGTAGGGCGCCCTGCCCGGCACCTGCGGGATCGCCAGAATATCGCGAAAGTCGTCACCTTCCCACAATGAACCATATTGGATCCAGGCAACCGGCAAGGCGAGCAACAAAGCCATACCAGCAAACATCACCACGACAATCAGGCCGCCGGGCCGCCATCCCGCAAGGATCCCAGCGCCGAAGAAGGGCAGCACCGTCAATATGAATTGACAAAGGTAGCGGATATCGAAAGCTATTGTGCGAAAAACGAAGTAACTCAACACCATGTAAACGACATAGGCAAGAATGATCGCCCCCGGTACCGCAAACTTCCGCCAGCCGCGAAAAGCAAGAACAGCGAATGGTGCCGAGATTGCGATCAGCGCAACAACCCACAGCCGGCTTCCTGTAGGCTGCCACCATTTGAGAAAATACAAATAATTGAAGAAAACCAATGTAGTGAACGATAGCGAGAATAGTAAACCCGCTCTTGATCCTAAGCTACGCATTTATCAGCTCCAGTTGCCGGACTAATGGCGCAACTGTGAATACTTGTCATCCTAAAAATGACAGATATGTCGGCCTATCCAAAGACACGTATCGAACGATCGGCTGCTTCTTCTCCGTATCAGGGGAAGCATCAGCGAGCGCGAGCTTGGAATAATCGGGCGCGCATGCGGGACGCCGCTCGCGCGAACGCAAGACGGGCGAGCGGAGGAACGGTGGGCCGATCGGCTATTTTTGGCATCACGATTACGGTCTGGATTTTGATGCTGATCTGCGCCCTCAGCAAACCAAAAACGGTCTGCGTCGCGGAGAATCCAATGCTAAATATCAATGCTTCCAGATGAAGAAGCGGCTTACAATAATTCAACGTTTGCTATCAGCTCGACGGTTCCCTCGACGTTTTCCGATCTCGATGCAGCTCGGTCAAGAAGATGGACCAGGTGCACATGTCCGCGATCAAACGTGCTGATCATTCTTTCCTTTCGACAAGCCGAGTGGGAGGGACGAAACCGCGCCAGACAGCTTCAAGACACGAAGAGTTCACCAATCACTTCGAGCCATCTTCCGCACTCCGCCAACAATAGCCAGCCGCAGGCTCCGGCCATCACCGATGGCCGTGAAGCCGGCGCCGCCGCACGGCAATATCCGCGGCAAAACCTACTATCAGTAAAAAGGACATCAGATGCTGACACATCCGACACTTGACCAAATGAATGCGCTTGGTCTGGCCGGCATCGCAACGGCCTATCGCGAGCTCCTCGAGCAGGCTCATGGAAATGATCTGAGCTTCGACGAACGACTGGGGTTGATGCTTGACCGCGAGATCGCCCTGAGAACGGACCGTAGACTGACAAACCTGCTCACCACCGCCAAACTCCGTTTTGCCAATGCTTCCATTGAAGACATCGATTTTGGTGCGCATCGTGGCCTGGATCGCCGCAACGTCCTATCGTTGGCGCAGGGGGCATGGCTCAAGGCAAGCGAGAACTTGATCCTGACAGGCCAGACGGGAACCGGAAAAACGTGGATCGCATGTGCCTTTGCACGCCAGGCGGGCGGCCTCGACCACTCTGTCCTCTATGTTCGCATGCCACGGTTGTTTGAGGGCCTCGCGCTTGCCAAGCTGAACGGGCGCCTTCCTCGCCTCATCGACAAGCTTGCACGAATTAATCTGCTGGTGCTCGATGGCTGGGGAACCCATACCTTGAACGATCGGCGGCGCCTCGATCTGCTGGAAATCTTTGAAGAGCGATACCGGCGAAAGTCCACTTTGATCACGGCCCAGCTTCCCGTGGCCGCCTGGCATGAGATGATCGGCGAGGCTACTTTAGCCGACGCGATCCTGGACCGTATTGTTCACTACGACCACCGCATAACGCTCGAAGGCAACAGCATGCGAAAGCGAAAAACACCAACGCTCTTGACCGGTGCCGAAATAAACGAAATCAATCACCTTTAACAGCAACCAGGCTGGCGGAATTCGATTGATCCCGCTGTCCGCGAAATGCTTGTCCGCGACTTGCTGAAATCGCTGTCCCGATTCATCGAAATCCGCAGAATGATCTAGACCTTGCCCTCCCACCAATATTTTGTTGTCTAAGTTTATCGACTTGAGGGCTACGGAGAATGAACGTCAGTTATCCAAAAACCAGACGTAATCGCGGCTGCTCGATCAAAATAGGCCAGCGAAACATCTGTTGATTTGATATCGGGATCTGCATGATTTCAATCCTTGCCGCGTTGCCGATGATTTCAGTAAATAAGCTTGCCATCCAAATTTCGCGTTTTTTCGGCCGGCAAGCGGTCTACGGTTGTACTCGCGCCCCAATTCAACTAGCCCCATCGCAAAACTGAACTTCCAGATCAACCCACGTCGATCCTGTAGCCATATGACGAGGCTGGAACTCTGGATGACTTAGCTGTCGCGATGGCTCTGCCTTGCGACGTAGGAGATCGACTGCTATGCGTTCCCTCAACAAAGAGACGAGCTAGGGAAGACGTTGTCGTCGGTATAATATGAGAGTTTTGGTGACCGGTGGAGCGGGATTTATAGGCTCCGCTGTCGTGAGGCATATGGTCCTGGAAAAGCAATGGACGGTCAGCAACGTCGACTGTCTGACCTATTCTGGGAACGAGAGGTCGCTCGATTTGGTGAATGGACTGGCGGAATATAGCTTCCACCGCCATGACATCTGCGACACTGGCCAGATGAGGGCGCTCGTTTTCGAGTTTAGGCCCGACATTATCATGCACCTAGCCGCGGAAAGCCACGTCGATCGATCAATTGACGCACCTGATGTATTCATGCAGACGAACATTATGGGCACTTATAGCCTGTTAGCATCGGCGCGAGCGTACTTTGATCAACTCCCAACAGAGAGAAAGACGAAATTTCGTTTTCATCACGTCAGTACTGATGAAGTTTTCGGTGAACTTCACGAAGGTGACCCCGCCTTCACCGAAACCCATCGCTATCGGCCGAATTCACCTTATTCAGCGAGTAAGGCGGCGAGTGACCACTTGGTTGTCGCTTGGCACCGGACATATGGGCTTCCGACCGTTATTACGAACTGCTCTAACAATTATGGGCCCTATCACTTCCCAGAGAAGCTTATTCCACACATGATTGTAAGCGCTCTTAATGGAGCAGATCTTCCAGTTTATGGAAACGGGCACCAGATCAGAGATTGGCTATTCGTCGAAGACCATGCTCGCGCCTTGGCGCTTGTCGCGGAAAGGGGCAAGGTTGGCGAAACCTACAATATCGGTGGCTTGGCGGAGCGTCGAAACATCGACGTTGTCTGTGAAATTTGTTCAATATTGGATGAACTTCGGCCATTGCCTGATGGCAAGAGTTACAAGAGCCAAATAGTTCATGTCGTAGATCGGCCCGGGCACGACTATCGCTATGCGATGGATATCAATAAAATCAAGAGCGAAATAGGTTGGGAACCGTGGGAAAACTTCGAAACTGGACTACGCAAAACCGTCCAATGGTACCTAGATAATGCGCATTGGTGGCGAGCAATTCTCGACGGAAGCTATCGGTTGCAGCGTGTAGGGGCCGGCGTATGAAAAAGGTTGCCATTGTTCAGTCAAACTACCTTCCTTGGAAGGGTTACTTTGACATGATTGGTGCGGTAGACGAGTTTATCCTTTACGACGACGTGCAATATACACGGCGAGACTGGCGTAACCGCAATAAACTTAAGACGCCACAGGGGCTGCAGTGGTTGACGGTGCCCGTGAAGGTAAAAGGCCGGTACCTTCAAACTATCAAAGAGACTGAGATCGATGGCGACGCTTGGCGTGACGCTCATTGGAAAAGCATAGCCCACAACTATGGCAAGGCGCAATATTATTATGACATCACCACATTGATCGAACCCATCCTGCTGCATGGGAAGCAAACGCTCCTTTCCGATTTGAACACGGACCTGCTTAAGGCGATCTGCGGCTATTTGGGAATTACAACCAGCATTCGACAGGCTTCTGAATTTGACCTTGAGGAAGGAAAAAGCGAGCGCCTCCTAGGCGTGTGTCTTGCCACCGGCGCCACCACCTACGTGTCCGGGCCTGCCGCACGGGATTATCTCGACCAATCTCTTTTCGCAGACGCCGGTGTTGCCGTCGAATGGTTTGATTATAGTGGCTACCCGGTCTACCCTCAGCTCTGGGGTGAATTTGAGCACAGTGTCTCCATTTTGGACTTGCTCTTCAACCGCGGTCACGAAAGCCCGCTTTATATGCAGCATCTGAAGAGACCCACTATAGCTGCCCCTAAACAAGACCTCGAATAGCCCCCCGGTTGGTCGCTGATCGGTCGGACCGTTACAAATGTGCTAAATTCAAGGTGACAGAATGACTGGTGGAACGAACGAGCTCCTGAACGAGGTTTCCGTTTATTATTCGAATCGGCTTGCACAACATGGCCAGACTGCTGCGGGAGTCGACTGGAGAGACGCGGACAGTCAGATTCTTCGTTTTGATCAATTGCTGACGCTTATCGCAGCAAATGGCCCGTATACCCTATGCGATGTCGGTTGCGGCTATGGCGCCCTCCTCGACCATATTTCGAAGCTTAGGCATTCGGTCCGGTACGTCGGCCTGGACGTTTCATCGGCAATGGTCGACGCCGCTCGGCAACGTTTCGTTCACAACCCAAATGCTCGGTTCGAGATATCAAGCCGTCCCGATACCCTTGTCGATTACAGTGTCGCGTCGGGGATTTTTAACGTTAAACTCGGAAGATCTGAGCAGGAGTGGGAAGAATATCTGCTCGAGACACTGGACATGATGAACGAGGTAAGTACACGCGGGTTTGCGTTTAACTGTCTGACGTCTTACTCCGACACACATAAAATGCGTCCCGACTTATTTTATGCGGATCCGCTTCATCTATTCCAGATTTGTAAAAGCCGCTACTCGCGCCATGTGGCACTCTTACACGACTATGGCCTCTACGAATTCACAATGATCGTACGGAGATAAAGATGAGCAAGATTGTAATATTCGGTACCGGCGATATTGCACAACTCGCTCACTATTACTTCACTACTGATAGCCCATACGAGGTCGTTGCCTTCACAGTCGACAAGGCTTTTTTGACCGAAGATAGTTTTTGCGGCCTCCCGGTAGTCAGTTTTGAGGAGGTAACCAGCCGATATCCGCCCACCGAACATTCAATGTTCGTGGCGCTCAGTTACGCAAAGCTCAATCAGATCCGCAAACAGAAGTTTGAGGCCGCCATTGAAGTTGGCTATGAGCTATGCAGCTACATTAGTTCCAGGGCGACAGCGCTGAACGGCAATGCGTTCGGACGGAACTGCTTCATTCTAGAGGACAACACGATCCAGCCCTTCGCAAATATCGGCGACAATGTAACGCTCTGGAGCGGAAATCACATCGGTCATCACTCTACGATCAATGACCACACATTCATTTCATCTCATGTTGTTGTTTCCGGTGGTGTAACCATAGGAGAAAGCTGCTTCATCGGTGTAAATTCGACATTGAGAGATCATGTCAACGTTGGCAACTTCTGCGTGTTAGGAGCTGGAACTGTGCTACTTTCCGATGCCGCGGAATACGGCGTCTACGGCACGCCGGAGACTGAACGATCCCGCGTTCCAAGCAATCGGTTAAGAAATATATGACAGCGAATTGGGTCTGGAAAAAAAGGGGCAGACTATTTGTCGCAACCGGAGAGCGGCATCCTAAGCTACTTACCCACCAAGCTAATCCTCTCGCAGTTCATTTGGAGAACGATATCTTCCGTATCTTCTACAGCGGCAGGGATAGTGAAAATCGATCCTCGGTGGGCGCTGTCGATATCGAGATCCCGACAGGAGTCGTGGTTTGCGATCATATAGAGCCATTCGTTGTGCATGGCCCGGCTGGCAGCTTTTACGAAGCTGGCATCAGCATCGGCAATGACTACTCGACCGATGGCGATCGCTTTATTCTTTTTATGGGCTGGCAAAACAAACCAGGTGATCATTGGCGGGGAGACATTGGACGCCTTAAAGTGACCCCGGAGATCAATCTGGAAATCCTGGATAGACATCCCTATGTTGCGAGCGATTCCGAAGACAGGGTTAGCTTGTCCTATCCGTGGGTGCGTCAGCACAACCACGATTACCAAATGTGGTATGGATCAACGGAGACTTGGGATGGCGGAAACGGTGAAATGGTCCATGTGATCAAAGGCGCCATATCTTCAGATGGAAGAAGCTGGCGGAAGACCGGTCTCGCTGTACCTTATATTCTAGGCGTCGCACAGGCATTTTCTCGCCCAACTGTTATCCGCTTGAATGATGGCATCGATCATATGTGGTTTTCATACCGAGCAGGAGACGGCTCCACGTATCGGATAGGCCATGCCCAAAGTGCTGATGACGGCCTTACCTGGACGTTAGCACTTGGTGCACTTTCCATTCAGGCATCTGAAAGCGGCTGGGACAGTGAAATGATCGAATACCCGTTCGTTTTCGGACACAAGGGAGCGGTTTATATGCTCTATAATGGCAACGGATTTGGTGAAAGCGGCTTCGGTCTTGCCGCACTAGAGGGCCATTGATGCTTCGCTTGCTTGACTACGGCTACATTGCAGCAACAATTGGTTTTACGGTTTACGGTCAGATGATGCTCAAATGGAGGATAGGTCAGTTTGGCGCTCTTCCATCCGACCCACTCGGTAAGCTGAGATTCCTTATTCTACTTCTTTTTGATCCTGCGATTTTTTCAGGTTTCGCGGCAGGATTTCTCGCATCGCTCGCATGGATGGCGGCAATGACCAAGTTCCCTCTGAACCATGCGTACCCATTTATGAGCTTGAATTTCGTCGTGGTCGGAGTGCTGAGCTATTGGATGCTAGCCGAACCCGTATCCGCACAAAAGTGCGCGGGCCTAGGCCTAATCGTATTGGGGACGATACTTTCTGCGCGGGGGTAAAAAGCAAGGCCAGGAGACCATCGGCAATCGATACAATTCCGTTATTGCATTCTCTTACAATTTAATACTCGGAGTTGGCACGTGTCTTTTCATGACACCGGAATGGGAGACGAATGACGACGTAGCGATGGCCATGATCGCGAATGGCCAAGGCCTCATCGTCGAGTGCGAGGCGATGACAGAGCAGGAGCGACGGGCGGCATGACGCAGAACAGCCAAGAGACGACCGCGCGACCGAAGCTTGATGATGAGGCGTTCGAGGCGTTAATCAGGGCACGTCGTCGCCAATCTGGTCAATGAGCGCTCTCGACGGTTATCTTACGGCTCTCATCATCGGTCCCAAATTCATCGACCCACGCAAATGGATACCGGAACGGACCGGTCTGGATGCCCTCAACCTGCCGATGGAGACAACAGCACATCAGGCCGTGCGGGCGATCGTTGCAGAGTATAACCGCATCTCTGCGAGCCTTTCCGAAACACCGAAAGACCACCGGCCCAGGTTCACCAGGATTGATGATCAAACCTTTGATCCATTCGATTGGGACCTCTGCTTTCTGCTGGGAACAGAGTGCGCGCCGAAGCTTTGGCAGCCCGAGCTTCGAGGCCATGCCGTCACGGGCGATTTCATCGCGCCCATCCGCAAGCTCGGCGAGACAAAGCGGAAAGCGACCCGTCAGGATGACGCTGCCGTGGCCGAAGCACTCGTCAATGTCCGAACCTACTTCATGCCGAAGCGGGCAAAGCAGACGTTCTGAAAGAAAGCACTATTGCGATCCCGTCAACGCCGAAAGCAGTGGGCTGTTCATCGCGCTCACGGTTGATCGGCCTGTCTGTGACGAAGGGTGCGATAAAACCGCGTAGCGTCGTCGCTCCGATGAAGGTTCTAGTTTTCCAGTGGCCCTGAGGAACGCTGATCCTCAGACGCTCGCCTCTCATGCACCGGCCATGACGGCGCGCCATATTGGTGGATGCCCAGGTCTCTCGTCGATAAGACGAGACACGCCGGATCAAGGTCGAGCTGACCGTCGAACCATTCCTGCCGACGCTTCAGGATGTCGGACGATCTTGCTCCGTGGCATGCGCGCTCTTTTTTGCGCGTGATGTTATGACGCGCGAAGAAACACGGATTCCGACGTAAAGCCGGCCGACATCCCGATCAAAGACCGGCCGGTTTTCGGCACTGAAGATTGGCTCTGACTCAGTTTTGATGCAGCTGTATTGATGTTGCTTTGCTGGTCTCCACAAAGGAATCAGCCTGATGAGCACCAAGTTTCGCCCCTCTAATTTGGTACCGGCTGGTTTCATCGCCGAACGCATCACCCACGTTTTCGATGAGACCTGCATATTGCTGTCGCGATCCGGCGCTACAGCGTTATGTCCAGCATGCGGACGAATGTCGCGAACTGTTCGAAGCCGCTATTGCCGCCAGGTCGCGGACCTCCCGCTGTCGGGAAGGCGTGTCCAACTTCTCGTCCGCGCACGGAAGTTCACATGTGACGCGGGGCTCTGCGGCAGGCAGATATTCCCCAAGCGGTTCGGCGAGTGCTGCCTCGCTGCGCCAGACGAACCGGGCGTCTCGAGCATCTCGTCCACCATTGCGCTTGCACTTGGAGGACGCCCGGCGGCCCATTTTGCCCAGCGGCTGATGCTTCCCGTTAGCAACGACACCCTGTCTACGGGTCATCCGTAGACAGGGATTGCCGCGCTCGATTCCGCCCTCGGTGATCGGCATCGACGCCTGGGCTTGGCGGCGTAATCATCGCTATGGCACGATCGTGTGTGACCTGGAGCGTGGGCGACCAAACCGTCTGCTACCGGATCGTGAGCCAGCGACGGCAGAAGCCTGGTTGCGGGGAAATCCCCAAATCCAGATTATTGCTCGTGACCGGGGCGGAGCTTACGCGCTTGCGGCAGCAAAGGCGTTGCGTAATGCCTTGCAGGTCGCGGATCGATGGCATCTGATGGAAAATGCCAGCCGTGCATTCTTGGATTCCGTCCGCAAATCCATGCGACAAATCCGCAAGACACTCGGTGCAACGCCCATCAATCCCAAGCTGCTGACCGCGGTCGAACGCCTTCAATACCAAGGCTATCTCCGGCGCGAACAGACCAACGTGATTGTCATGGCGTTCGCAAAGGAGGGTGCCACGATAAAGGAAATCGTGCGCCGCACCGGTCATAGCCGTGGCTTGGTCCGCCAGGTGCTCAGGGGACAACGAAACGACGTCTTTCGGTCAAGAGAAAGTTCGTTGGAGACCTTCTCGAATGGCTCGACGCCCGATGGGCTGCTGGCCAGCGGAACGCTACTACCTATGGCGGCGGTTGAGAACACAGGGCTTTCGTGGTTCGCGCCAGGTCGTGAGTGAATGGGCAACACGACGGAAGCGAACCGACAAGGCAGATGCGGAGACGTTGAACCGCATTCCTTCTGCCCGAACGATTGCCCGCCTTTTGACAACTGGCAGAGACAATCTGACGAAATCCGAGAAGGTCACCATCGCTGCAATAGAAGGCGGTGTTCCCTTGCTGATTAAAGCTCGCGACATCATCGCCGACTTCCACCGCCTGATCCGGCGCAAGGCGGAAAACGAGCTCGCGCAGTGGATCGACCGCGCTCGCGAAAGTCTGGTTGCCTCCTTTGGCGATGGCGTTGCGAAAGACATACAGGCAGTCCGAGCAGCGATCGTCTCATCGTGGTCCAACGGATAAACTGAGGGGCAGATCACCAAGCTCAAACTGGCGAAGCGCCAGAGTACGGTCGCGGAAAACTTGATCTGCTTCAAGCCCGCCTGATCGGCGCGACATGAGAGAATTGCACCAAATCTGCGTCAGAGCCAATATTCCACGCCGAAACACACAGTGGGTCGCATCCAGACGGTTATGGCTGTTCCCGCTTTTGTGAGCTCTTTAGAGGCTTCGCGCAGCGGCTTTCGCCGACGATGCGCCAGGAGCATGCGGCCGGCGACAAGGTCTTCGTCGACTATTCCGGCAAGAAGATCCTGATCGTTGATCGCAAGACCGGAGATCCGCGAGGCGGAGATCTTTGTGGCGGCGCTCGGTGCATCGAGCTTCACCTATGCAGAGGCGACTTGGACGCAAAAGCTCCCTGACTAGATCGGCTCGCATGTCCGGATATTTCGTTTATTCGACGGCGTTCCGCGCCTGATCGTCCCCGACAAGCTGAAGTCGGGCGTCAACCATGCCAGCTTCTACGATCCCGAGATCAACCGCAGTCACGGCATGATGGCCTCCCACTATGGCGTCGATCAACAAGCTCGCGATCCAGGTGTCGCATGGTTGGGAATTCAGTCGTTTCCGTCCGGACGCGCTCTCTTGGGGCCCTCCCGAAAAAAATGCGGCGGAGTAGGCAACCTCTATAGTTGCCATCTCCGCTCCTAGACCTTCTGACCTGCCAGGCTTCGTTAGAAGCTTACTTCACAGACAAGACGTCGTTCACTCGCAACAAATTGGCCCTGCAAAATCAATTCCAAGCTGGGCAACGGCTCCGCGTACTGACGATACACGAAGGTGTCATCCTTCGAGCGCTGGTCCTCCGAAAGGTAGTTGACCATCGGACGATATGCATCAAATTGACATCCCTCCTTGCCGATCACTCCCCGCCTGAACGCAACGGTGTTACCGAAGTAGACGCGATCAGACCTGTGCGCGTAAAGACGCTTTCCATCCTCTGAGAATATCGGAAGGATTTGCTCCATGCCGTCTTTGGTCTTCCTCGTTATGGTAAACCAGTTCTCAGCCATTCGAAGGTCAGTCTGATTGAATACGTCAATTGGGTTGACGCCATAGATACCAGCACCGCTCGTCGGAAAGCTAACCAGCTTCTGGATTGTCTTCAGCGCCACCGGAGGTTTTTCCGTCAAATGCGGAAATGGCAACGCCACGAAGAAGCACACTAGAAGAACCATCGTGTGTACAAAAACGACAGATATGGGATCGCCCGGAACGATGTTGTTGTTGATGACCTGGCCGCCCTGCAAAATCGCATACTCCGGCTTCGCGGTCGGTATTTGGCAAACGCCAAACAATCTTGTCCGGCGATCAGCCACGAACCTGTACACTGCAGGTCCGCCAAGATAACGGCCGATTAGGAGCAACGGATGGATCGGTAGCAAAAGTAAAACGTGCCTGGATAAAAGGACGTAAAATTCATAGCCTTTGACAGCCTCGTCGTTGTTGGAGTCTACCGCATATAGGTCCTTTTGCGCATCATCCGGATCAATGCCCATTTGGAGAAGCCACGGGGTATTTTTGGACAGCGGTTTGAGATCGACTCTCCTGAACAAGTCGACCGCTTTTACGAACGTGACAGTGTTGTCGCAGAGGTTGCACCGGTCATCGTAGGCGACCTGAAGCGTTTTCGCCCCATGGATAAACCTCTTGCTCCAAAATAAGCCTGCAAAGAATAGAAACTCGAATTGGGCCAACCATTGGAGCTGCAGAACGAATAGACTGAGCCCAAAGAACAAAAGTCCCCAAATAATCACATATTGACGAAACCGACCGCCAATAAGCACAAATGGCAACATCAGAAGGTACCACGGCAACATCCCCCAAAGAGATACTCGCGCCAAGAAGACGGGGATCCAGCCTTGAGAAAACAGCCACGCAAATTCACTGGAATATCGGGACATAAAGTTATTTGTGAGCAACAAAGGTCCCGCCGAACCTGACATCCAAGCAGATTCCCCGAGGTGCATCGCAAGCGAATACAGACATACGCACCAGTAACATGCGAGCGTCATCAATTTTGCAAGTTGAAGTCCTGCCTCACTGGGCAATCCAGCTTCATAATAGAATGCTGAGATCGCTTTCCCCGCAGAAGTCCCTCTTCGCATCAATATGCGATCCAGCGAAAAGTTAGCGCCAGCATTTGCAAAAATCAGCAACGATGACAGCATGGCTGCGATCCAATTGCCTAGCGTAGACGTGCGAAGCAATATGTCTCCAACCTGCCACTGAACGAGGATCAGATATACGAGCGCATATTGAGTAAAGAGGCCTACCGCGACCAAGGCGCCCGCCACTAGACCGAGCAGCGCAAATAGCCATACCGATGGATTTCCCCAGTCCGAAGGCTCAAGATATGCCAGTATCCAGAACGCCCTCTCCATCATGAAGAGGCCAAACAATATACGGATGAGCGCAAACTTCGGCGCCTCTTCCTCTGGGTTCGATACAAAGGCTCCCCGCTTGGTAAGCCTGTGAGCAAGGCGAGTCAGTTGTGCTGCTGTTGCCATCTTGACGGGGGAATGCCGCCCGACCAAGAAGAAAACGATCAATAATGGGAAGAAACCAAACATTCGCTCGCTGAACCAACCCCATGTCCCGGTAAGGGCAATTAGGGAAAGCGCAAGAACAAAGATCACGCTGGTTACGACAGCTCCTTTGTTTCTTTCGAATAGCTCTTTCAGTAAATAATTTTCTGGCTTTTCCACCGCCTCAACCATGCTTCTCTTGCCTTCAATGTCCTGCTTCTCTTGCCTTCAATGTCCTGCTTATCGCCTAGCGACTACGCTACCAGCGCCAACGTGTACTGGGGATTTAAACGAACCTCAAGGCCACACAACCGCGTCGACGCGCTACTTGCGCGTCCGGGATTGTTTCAGATCAACGATCGGGGTTTGGAACGGAATCCGATCTGAATAAACCGCACTAGCCATGCAAATCAGCTTTGTCTGATTCATGGATGCTGAATCCGATGAAGCCGCCCCTTTGTTCCGAGATGATTGCGCCCCGTGATTCCGGGATGACTCGCGCCCGTTTAGTGGGGTCTGCAGGCTTCGATTGTTGTCATTTCATTCAAACGAAGTGTCAAGCTTTGCGCGGCAGGTTTCGCCGCAGACTATCGCCGCTTAATTCGACGCGATGGGCATTATGGACGAGGCGATCCAGGATGGCATCGGCATAGATCGGGTCTCCAATGGCGCCATGCCAGGCGGATTCGGGGAGCTGGCTTGTAATAATCGTAGAGCGACGTCCATAGCGGTCCTCGCCCGTCGACGGCGCGGATCCAACCCGCACCGCGATCGACTTGTGCCCAAGTCCTTGCTCAAAACGATGTCTCAGTATCTCGCGGACACGCCGCATCTCCAATCTCTCCGCTGGCATCCCGTTCCTTCCTCACCACAGCAAAGGAAGAAACTTCACTCCTGTAGAACACCCTTGCCAGATGCCCGCCAAAGGGCGGGCATCATCTCGGAATAAGGGGGCGGATTGCCTCGGAATTTGCATTCATGGATGCTCGCCGGCAGGAGGCGGCGGACATGTCGAAAGCTTTATCGATGGATTTACGCGTTCGGGTTCTTGCGCGGTTTCGCAAGGTCTTTTGCATCGGGCTGCGACCGAAATGCTTCAAGGTGTGGGAGCAGAACACCGGTTAGGCTTGTCGTGCTTACCCGCGCCGCTGGGCAAAACGTGACGCTGGCGGTCAACGCATTCTTGGATCCATATCTTCTGTACTCATTTGCCGCCGCTTTGCTTATGCTAGGCCTATGTCGACCAAGCTGGCGAATAATTGCGTCCTGGGTGATTGGTATTGCCTTTATAATTATGATGACGCTTCTCGGCAGGCCCGCCATTTTGAGGGTCTATTATCCGCTTCTTGTTTTTCTCACCGTGGCGCCTGACCTTGCCCCGTTGAAATAATCCATTTTGAAGTAAGCTCTGGCCCATTGAGAGGACCAGGGAATGAAGCGCACTCGTTTCACAGACGAACAGATCATCGGGATTCTGAGGGAGCACGAAGCTGGCACGCCGGTCTCGGAGCTTTGCCGCAAGCACGGCGTCAGCGATGCCAGCATCTATAGATGGAAGGCCAAATTCGGCGGCATGGACGTATCCGAAACCAGCTACGGCAGCGAGTTCACCAGCAACGCGATCCTGCAATGGACAGATCGGACCAAGGTTGAATGGCACTACATCGCACCGGGCAAACCGATCCAGAATGCCTTCATCGAGAGCTTCAATGGGCGGCTGCGTGATGAGGCCCTGAATGAAACTCTCTTCTCGTCACTGACCCATGCTCGATCAGCGCTTTTAAACTGGCGCAGCGATTACAACGATCACTGACTACCAACTTCGGAAGGTCCAATGAGTGATTCCGACGCCTTAACACGCTGCCGCGACGTCCGGGCTCTCAACGAGGGCGATATAAGATTGCCCGCCCATGTACAGAGGGAATTGGAATTTCTGTCACCGGCACATAATCCCCCGGGAAATCGATGCCCAAATCGGACAGAAGATCCAATGGAATGCCCGGATGTGTGCTGTCCGGTACCAGAAGCCATGCAGACTTTCGATCAGCCTCAGAGAGCCTCGACACGAAGTACCGAAAAAAGTCAGAACTTCCGCTATACCCCGCAAGAGTCCACGCTGTTCCAGGAATTTGTGCGCCGAGTTGATAGGCAGCCATCGGCGCCCTGCCAGTCATGTCAAGAAGAACTGGTACGTCACCACCACTAAAATATTGGCTCCTGACATTCTCGAGATTGCGATAAAACGGTGCGAAAGCGGGATTGACCTTGAAGGGTTCGTTGTTTGGGCCGATTTCAACGACTTCTGTTAGGGCGGAGAATGTCGAGTTCATTCGATAAGGACTTCGTTCTATCGAGATTGCCGTAATTTGAGCCGATCCGCCAATCAGTACCAGCGCGTAGATAACGTTTGATCGCGCCAAGGCTCCAAAGAACACCGCTGCGGGGACTAGCGCCAAAAGTGTCGCTAACGAGAGCAAATTGGACCATGGCGAATTTGTCCCGAAGCAATAAGCCACCTGCCCATAGGCCGTGATCCCTACGACAAACAATGCACGTCTACGAATGTCAGCTTTGAACTGGCCCGTTCCAATCGAGTAGATCGCGGCAAGCTGCGCCAGCAGTCCGATTAATGTCAGTCGGATCTGCGGCGACGCGCCGTCGAAGGACAGGATGACAATAGCAGCGATGAACATTGCGGCCTGACAGCCCCTCACCCACGGACGGACAGTAGATATTATTCCCGTCCGCGGCACTGCCGCGGCGGAAAGAACGCCAAGCACCATAAAGGATACAAGAAGGTGGCGATTCCCCTGAATGACACTTTGAATATTCGACGTGTACATCCTCAAAGATTCTAGGACATTGAAATGAGGGTCTGTGATCATCTGGGCGACATAAAAGCCCTCGAGGAGAACATTTACCGCTTTCGCCGGGTAAAGGCCGACCGATATCAACAGGAGTACTGGGACAACCATCCCAGCGAGCGCGCCACCGATGGAAGCAATCCAGACCCTCGCTGCAGTTACGTGACGTGCCGTCCAGAGAAGGAAAGTAACGAGTAGTGGCGCAAGCAAAGCGCCTGTCGTTACTTTCACCAAAGCTAGGCTAAGCCCAGCTGCACCCAAAATCGTTATCGGCAGCACGACACCGCGAGCCGTTGGCGTTTTTCTATTGCCGAAAAGATCAATAAGTTGAAAAAAGGAACCTAAAACCGTGCTTACGAGAACCAAGTTTATTAAGTCATACGAGGGGTCCGGCAGCCAAAAATTGTAGAATGCAAGTGCTGCCGTAGCGCATAGGGGACCCACGAGCAGGATTGACTGCAAGCCCTGAGCTGACGTCAAATATTTCGTTGCGCCCCATGAGAGATATAAACTCGAGGCCACAATGAAAAGAAGAGCGAGAATGCGGTTCCAGTAGATTGACGCAAAAGGCGAAATACTATCCCACAACGCGCCAAACAGGGTCACTTGCGCAATAATCTGCGCGTGGCGTGACACGCTGATGAGGTAAAACGCTGTATCGGTTATATCAACGCCGGCATCGAGTCGCGTTGAAATAAAAAAGAGGAGTGCCGCAAACATCGTCCAAGAAATAGCGACTGGTAGCGGGAGGCGTTGAAATGAGCGTTCAATAAGACCGCCAAATTGCAAAACGCTTGATCTGAAAAAGGTGCGATTCAATTTTCAAGATTTCCAAGTGCAGAAGCTGCTTGAGAAACAATATAGTCAATATCTTCGGGTGTCAGATCGTAAAAGAGCGGAAGACGGACGAGGCGAGCAGCCGCATCTTCTGTAACTGGGCATCCGCGAGGTGCAACGCCGAAGCGGAGGCCGGCCGGAGCCGAGTGCAAAGGCACGTAGTGAAACGTACAGTTGATGCCTCGGGCCTTCATCTCCGCGAGAAATGCTGGACGACATCCAGAATCCGGCAACAGAATATGAAATATGTGGCCGTTTACCGGTTGATCAGCGGTTTCCTGATCCGGCAGGCTCACGCTGAATCTCTTCGTCAAGCTTTCGAAGCCTTCCCGGTACCTTTTCCAATGACCTCTGCGCACATCCGTAATCGTGTCTGAACACTCGAGCTGGGCGAGCAGAAATGCCGCGGTCAATTCCGATGGAAGGTAGGATGATCCTAAATCGACCCAGGTATATTTGTCTGTTTGGCCCTGAAGGAATTGTTGTCTGTTCGTGCCCTTTTCACGCAACACTGCCGCTCGCTCGATAAATCGAGGATCGTTGATCACCAGGGCTCCACCCTCTCCAGCGGTGACATTCTTCGTGTCGTGGAAACTTATAGTCGACAGTGCAGAGTGCGTTCCCGATGGAGACCCTTTGTAAAACGAACCATAGGATTGAGCCGCATCTTCGATAACGACAAGTCCACGCTCGCGCGCGAATTCGTTAACTCGATCCATGTCAGGGACACGGCCCGCATAGTGAACCACAAGAATTGCCTTTGTGGCGGCGGTTAGCAGCGCTTCGATTTCATCTAAATCGATGTTCATCGATCCGATTGAAACATCCGCAAAGACTGGCTTGGCACCTCTGAGGGCGACAGCATTCGCCGTGGAGGTAAAGGTGAATGACGGCATGATGACCTCATCACCTGGACCAAGGTCAATAAGCAGCGCCGCCATCTCAAGTGCAGCTGTGCAGGAATGCGTGAGGTAGACCTCGGCTGCACCCAATCGTTGCTTGACATGTTCAGAAACCGCATTTGTATAGAAACCATCACCACTCAGGCGGCGGCGTCCGATTGCGTCTTCAACGTATTCTTTTTCTCTGCCAAGGAGTGGAGACCGATTAAAAGGAATTTCAGCCATTATGCGATCCAGTTTCCTGCTGCACAATTGCCTGCAGAGATTGCCCGTATGAAGATTGTTTGAGGTCGCCGGCAAGTCTCGATAATTGATCCAACGAGATCAATTTCATCCGGTAGGCTATTTCTTCGGGTGAGCAAACCAGCAAGCCTTGCCGATCTTGCAGAGTTTTAACGAAATCCGACGCCTGCTGCAGACTTTCGTGAGTGCCGGCGTCGAGCCATGCAAAACCGCGATGCAACATCTCGGTACTCAATTCATCCTCGGCTAAATATCTCTCAAGGATGGACACGATTTCAATTTCACCGCGCGCTGAGGGCTTTACGTCTTCCGCAAAATCGGACGCCCTTTCGTCCATGAAATAAAGCCCCGTTATTGCCCATCGTGACAATGGTTTTGACGGTTTTTCCACGACCGAAAGAGCCTTACCCCTTTCGTCGACTTGCACCACACCGAAGCGCTCCGGATCTTTCACCAAACTAGCAAATATTGAGGCGCCCTTTCGAGCGTAAGCTCTGGCAAGGTGAGTCTGGAAGTCATGCCCAAAGAAAATATTGTCACCAAGGATCAGTACGCTCGGTGAGCCGTTTAGGAATTTTCGTCCAATCTTATAAGCGTCAGCTAGGCCGCGTGGCTCCGTCTGCACGGCATATTCAAACGACATCCCGAATCGCGAGCCATCGCCTAGCAAATTCCGAAAAGACTCTGCCGAATCCGGCGTTGTGATAAACAGGACCTCTTGAATGCCCGCCAATATCAAGACAGAAAGCGGATAATAAATCAGCGGCTTATCAAAGATTGGCAACAGCTGTTTCGAAACACTTAGTGTGAGAGGGAATAGTCGACTACCTGTGCCTCCCGCAAGTACCATGCCTTTTCGCTTCAACAATTTCGGCTCCTCAAGGACTCCGGACGTTAATCGGTCGATAAGACTCGCGAACTCTCGGACGTTTTTTTATGCGAGTAGATCTCCTGAACGATCGAACGAGGCCGATCTTTCACCTCTTCCAAGATCTGCTTCACATAAAGGCCAATCAATCCAGTAAAGACCGCATTTAAGCTGAAGAAAAACACCACCACGGCCATCAGCGATGACCATCCATCTTGAACCGGCCCAGTTAGCGCGCCCAGCACAACATAACTGCCGTAAAGGATCCCTAGGGTGGCCATGAGGAGGCTGAAGAGTAGCATCAACATGAGCGGTCGCGCGGAAAAGGTTGTAATTGCGAGAAGCATAAGAGCAATCCTTCGGCCGATCGAATACGTCGTTTCCGAGGTGCTGGATTTGACAAATTCGAAAGGCGCCTGAGGATAGCCCGTAAGAATACTCAGGGGAACGAAGACAGGATTCTTGTCACGAAAGCGAAGCAGTGAATCGACATAGCGACGAGTCATCAGCCTCATCGTCGACACGTTTTCTGGAATACCAACGTCGCTCAAAGTGCGGAAAAGCCAGTAGAATAGTCGCCCAGATATCCTCTCGACGTATCCGCCCCTGCGCTTTTGCTGCAACCCGTAGACGCAGTCGACGGATTTTCCTCGCAAAACATCGGCTATTTCTGGAAGCAGTTCCGGTGGCTCCTCAAGGTCACTGTCAATCAAAAAGACAAGATCACCGCGGGCATGATCCAATCCAGCGAGCATCGCGTGATGATGACCGAAGTTTCTGCTAAGCTCCACCAAGGAGATACGTGGATCAGCATCAACGCTTTTACGAACGATTGCCGCGGAATCATCCGGACTGCCGTCGTTGACGATCACTACTTCGATGTCGTCAGTGACTGCTTCGGCCGCAGCCATTGCGCGTTGAATAAATTCCTCAATTGTCTCTCGGGACCGGTACAGTGTCGTCACTATCGAAAGCTTGCACGTCATTGTCATATGGCTTTCGTCTGTCTGGACCTAAGCCAGTCGTCGACAGAGCGAAACTCTTCTAATCCATAGCCTAGGATCTTTTTCTGCTGCTCGGTGAATTCCGAAGCGTCGGCAACTACAGACGAAATGTGAAATTGTTGCCGAAGCATGGGGATCGTAAATACATGATTGATCGCTCGGCGATTTCTGGCAGTCATATTGGCGCTACCTGCATGATACACCATGCAGTCCAAAACGACGAAAGTACCCCGTTTAACGATGACTTGCTTTTCCAAACGCCGAACAACTTCATCGGGCGGAAATGCTTCACGATGATGGCTGCCAGGAATAACGCGAGTCGCGCCATTCTCGATCGTGAAGTCATCTAATGCGAACAGTGCGTTGATCGCGAGGGGACGTGAACTCGTGAAGTGCTGATACGGCAAATCTCTATGGTATTGAGCCTGATGATACTTGCTTTGACTACCGCGGTTAATAAGGCCATTTACCTGATTGAGAATATAATAGCCTCCCAGTAGCCTTGATAACAAATGATGGAGTCGTTCATTAAAGACGATTTCCCAAAAAAGCGGGCTTATTGTAGGAAGAAGGCGAATTGCATCGCGCTCGTTAATTTCCTCAAGATTGTAACCCCTTGCGGAAGCGTCAGCACCATACTGTAGCTCCGCTTCATCAAAGTGTTTCGAGTAATTGTCGAGTTCGCTTTCGGACAAGGCGGCTTCTAGCGCGCTGTATCCAAGGAGCCTGACTTCTTCCGCCAGAACGTCGTAAACGTCCCTTGCGCCCGTAGTCTCAAGGACTCCGTAGCGTGAGATCTCTGTCATCGTAGTGCATCCTGACTTACAACTTCAAAGGGATGAATGATCGGCACGCTCGCTAACTTAAACCGGTCATGAATTACTCGCCAATTTCGCTCGTGAACAGCTGCGATCAAGGAGATCGGCGCTGATTTTAGGAACTCCTCAGTAGAAATCACCAGCTTGTCATACAACTGTTTCTCAAGCGGACGGTCGGCTACTAAAAACATGGCGCCCTCGATGAGCGCAGGGGTATAGGCGTGGAGCAGGTCGCAGTATTCTCCGGCTCCGAACACACCATACTTCTGACCAACTAGCGTCTGGTCCACTGCCCCGGCAATTTTGCTCCAAGTCCGCAAATAGTCGATACGCTGATCGGCTAAAGACTGGAAGTCGCCACAATTCGACCTAACCACCGTCGTCATAAGCCGGAAAAGGTAAATTCTGAAACCCTTCAAGACACCGGTCAAAGGGGCGTCCGCAATCGCTGTCAATCGAGCTCTTGCTGCAATCGTAGCCAGAGATCTCGATGTGAAGCTGGAGATATGATCGTAGAAAAGCAATTCCGATCCGGCGGCCTCTCCATCCGGACACACAATAAGAACTCTTCCCGTTTCATCGATTGTTCGGGCACAAGCCTGCAGGAAGGCGAGCGGGTTGCTTGCATGTTCTATGACGTTCACAGATAGGCACAGAGTATCCCTCTGCGCGGTATCAGCAAATTGCTCCGCAAAACCCTGCTGAATGAAAACGCGCTCACCAGCTATAGAACTCGCATATGCGGCGACCTTCGCGCTGGGCTCAACGCCAATCCCAAATTCTGCTTCGAGATTGGTTGTCAAATGATTTAGAAGCGTACCACTACCGCATCCGAATTCAATAATCTTCGTAAAATGCGTCTCACTCACCAGGTCCGCCAGAAATCCTCTTACCTGTCGGTCATATTCAAGGGATCTCTCAACCTCTGCCGCCGTGTCCCTCAGACCGATAGAATAGTTGTCGCCGTAGATTTCTCTTACGTCACGTTCGGATAAGCTTTCAAAATGAAAGCCATGCCCGCAGTTCGTGCAACTCGAACGCTTTAATGGCTTGCCTGTAACAACGCCATCGCTGATCATCGAGCGCGTTGGATGCGGAACGGGCAATGCACGACAGTCAGCTGAACCGCATGCAGGACATATATGATTATATTCTGTCAAGCCAAATCTCCCGGACCGCCGCTGCGCGAAGCCCATATCGTACCTTGCCGGCAACTTGCAAGCCGTAAAACTGTATCTACAACCCTGAGGGAGCTGTTCAAAGTTGCACCTATAGACGCTGGCAGCAGCCAGGCAAATTCCAATGGAAATCACAGACCACGTCGAAGGTCGGGAATTGGAAATCCACGAATCGCTCGAGCTATCGAAGGCGGCCATCTTTACGCGGCCCAGCTTCAAGTTATGAACCTTTAACATGTAAGCGGCCGACCGATTGACATTTCGGACCGGAACAATCAAGGAAAACGACATTGGCTGCACGCCTAAGATCGGCGCTGTTGTAGTTGCAAACTTGGTAGGCGTAACGCCTCGATGACCAATAGATGGATGGGCACACGATGATCCGGCCTCCCAGGATATTTGTTGCAGGACACAGGGGAATGGTCGGCTCGGCTATCGTACGGCGACTATTGGCTGCGGGCCATCCGCGCGATCAGATCGTCACGGCGAGCCACCAAGAACTCGATCTGATCGAGCAGGCCGACGTTCGACGTTTTTTTGAGCAAGAACGGCCCGATGAGGTCTACGTTGCCGCGGCAAAGGTTGGCGGCATCTACGCGAACAATACCTACCCGGCTGACTTTATCTACGACAACTTGATGATGGAGCTTAATATCGTCGAGGCAGCGTTTAGAACCGGCGTTAAAAAGCTGTTGTTCCTTGGCTCGAGTTGTATTTATCCAAAGCTTGCCGATCAGCCAATCAAAGAAAGCGCACTTCTAACGAGCCCCCTAGAGCCGACCAACGAGCCCTATGCCATTGCTAAGATCGCCGGTATCAAATTGTGCGAGAGCTACAATCGACAATATTGCGACAGCCACGGGGTCGATTACCGATCTGTGATGCCGAGCAATCTCTATGGTGTCGGCGACTCGTATCACCCGCAGAATTCTCACGTTATCCCCGCGCTCATAAGGCGTTTCCACGAGGCGAAAGTGGGCGGAGCTTCAACTGTAACGCTGTGGGGCAGCGGTACGCCTTTACGAGAGTTTCTGTACGTCGATGATATGGCCGCGGCGAGCGTTCATATCATGAATCTGCCTCGTGCAGTCTACAAGAGGCTGATGCCGGAGGGGCAGTCCCATATCAATGTCGGTTATGGAAGTGACGTCACCATCCTCGGAGTTGCGACCATCATCAGCAAGATCGTTGGCTTCAACGGCAGTATCGACTTCGATACAAGCAAACCCGACGGCACCCCCAGAAAATTGATGGACAGCGAAGTCGCAAGAAATCTCGGCTGGTCGCCAGTTGTTGATCTGCAGCAAGGCCTCAAGCTGGCTTACGAAGATTTCCTATCCCGAGAGAAAGTCGCATAAATGAGCAAAGTCGCATTAATAACCGGCATAACCGGACAGGACGGTTCTTATCTTGCGGAACTCCTTCTTTTGAAGGGATATGAGGTCCATGGAATCAAGCGGCGCATGAGTTCGTTCAATACGCAGCGTATTGATCACATCTATGAAGATCCGCATAACGAGAACATGCGGTTCAAGCTGCATTACGGCGATCTGACGGATACGAGCAACCTGATCCGCATCATTCAGGACACCCAGCCTGACGAGATCTACAATCTTGGCGCCCAGAGCCATGTGGCCGTCAGCTTCGAAAGTCCCGAATATACGGGCGATACCGATGCTCTGGGCACGTTGCGGCTTCTGGAAGCCATCCGAATATTGGGCCTCGATAAAAAGACGCGTTTCTACCAAGCCAGCACAAGTGAACTTTATGGGCTTGTGCAGGAGACGCCGCAAAAAGAGACGACCCCCTTCTATCCCCGCAGTCCTTATGCAGTCGCAAAGCTCTACGCTTACTGGATGACTGTGAACTATCGCGAATCCTATGGAATGTATGCGTGCAATGGCATCTTGTTCAATCACGAGAGCCCTCGCCGTGGCGAAACGTTCGTGACGAGGAAGATTACGCGCGGGTTGGCGAATATCGCACAGGGGCTCGAGAAGTGTCTTTACATGGGCAACCTAGATGCATTGCGGGACTGGGGACATGCCAAAGATTATGTCCGCATGCAGTGGATGATGCTTCAACAGGATAGCCCACAGGATTTTGTCATCGCCACCGGCAAGCAGTATAGCGTGCGCCAGTTCATCGAATGGGCAGCGGAGGATCTGGGCGTTAAACTGCGCTTTGAGGGAACCGGATTGGAGGAGCGAGGCATCGTCGACTCCGTCTCCGGAGATAAAGCGCCGGCGCTGAAGCCAGGGGATATCATCCTCAGGATCGATCCTCGATACTTCCGCCCGGCCGAGGTCGAGACCCTGCTTGGTGATCCCAGCAAGGCCCGCGAGTTGCTGGGATGGGTTCCGGAGATTTCGGCAAGAGAAATGTGCATAGAAATGGTCTCGCACGATCTGGTGGAGGCGCAGCGACATGCCCTGCTCAAGCGTCACGGGTTTGACGTCAGGGTCAGCACCGAATAACAACTGACGCAACATCAGCGGGAAAGAGATTGTGATAAATTTTGCTATTGTCGGTTGCGGGCGTATCGCGAAAAGACATTCTGAGCTGCTTGGCCTCTCGCAGATTGAAGGCGCAAGATTGGCTGCGGTTTGCGATGTCGACCTCAAAAAGGCAAGGGAATTCGGCGAACGTTTCGGTGTGCCTTATTACCAGTCGTTTGATGAGATGATGCAGAACGTGCAGATTGACGTTGTCTCGGTGTTAACACCGAGCGGCATGCATGCAGAGCACGTGATCGCGTTGGCCAAATATAAGCGACATATCGTCGTCGAAAAACCAATGGCACTCACGCTGACGGATGCGGAGGCGATGATTAAGGCATGCGATGACAATGGGGTTCGCCTTTTTGTCGTCAAGCAGAACCGCTTTAACGTCCCCGTTGTAAAAGCGCGCGAGGCACTGGATGCAGGTCGTTTTGGCAAACTCGTCCTTGGCACGGTCCGGGTCCGGTGGTGCCGTGATCAAAGTTATTACGATCAAGACAGCTGGCGCGGTACCTGGGCTTATGACGGAGGCGTCCTAGCCAATCAGGCGAGCCATCACATAGATATGTTGACCTGGTTCATGGGCGAAGTCGAAAGCGTACACGCCCGCGCCACCACAGCACTCGTCAACATCGAGGCTGAAGATACGGCTGTTGCCACCCTAAAATTCCGCAATGGTGCACTTGGGATCATTGAGGCGACGTCTGCAACACGCCCGAAGGATATCGAGGGTTCGATCTCGATCCTCGGTGCCGGAGGCTCGGTCGAAATTGCAGGTTTTGCAGTCAACAAGATTCGGACCTGGCAATTCAGCGACAATCATGTCGCCGACGCCGAGGTCATGGATAAGTATTCGGTCAATCCGCCGAATGTGTACGGCTTCGGTCATCAAGCTTATTATGAACATGTCGTCGATTGCCTGGCGAATGACAGCAAGGCCCTTGTGGACGGGCACGAGGGCCGACAGAGCTTGGAACTCATTATGGCACTTTATGAATCCATCGCATCCCAGAAAGAGGTCTCCCTGCCCCTGGAGGTCAAATACTCCAAATTGGGAAGTCGATCCTCGTGACGGATCGTTCGCCGACACTCTGGAAGGCGCAAATCCGGGATGTAATCTGCGGCGATCGCGTGAAGATCGTGGAGCCTGCGAACGTCTATGAATGTACCCTGTCCGATGACTGTTTCGTAGGCCCTTTCGTCGAGATCCAGAAGGGTGTTCAGATCGGCGCCCGCACTAAGGTACAGTCGCATAGTTTCATTTGCGAGCTCGTTGAGATCGGCCAGGACTGTTTCATCAGCCACGGTGTGATGTTCATCAACGACCTTTTCTCCAGCGGCGGGCCGGCGAGAGGAAACCGGACACTCTGGAAGGAGACACGCATCGGAAATCGAGTATCCATCGGGTCGAATGCCACAATCCTGCCAGTAAACATCTGTGACGACGTGGTTATTGGCGCCGGGACGGTAGTGACCCGTGATATCGACGTTTCGGGCGTCTATGCCGGAAATCCGGCGCGGTTTATGCGCCCCTTGAATACCGACCCTGCTCAGAATTGAAACAACGCGAACGCGTCAACATCAATAGAAGTGTCGAGAGCAACATCATGAAAGTCCCCTTTGCCGATCTTCATCTGCAATATCTGTCGATAAAAGATGAGATCGATGCGGCTATTGCCGCGGTCATCAAATCCTCAGCTTTCATTCGAGGGCCATTCGTTCAGAAGTTCGAGGACGAATTTGCGGCCGCGGTTGGCGCGCCCTATTGTGTTTCCTGTGCAAATGGGACGGACTCGCTTTACATCGCCATGCATGCGCTCGGCGTAAAGCCCGGCGACGAAATCATCACGACCGCACATTCCTGGATTTCCACCAGCGAGACCATTAGCCAGGCTGGTGGCAAGGTCGTCTTTTGTGACACGGATGCCGCGACCTTCACGATCGATGCCAGCAAGCTCGAAGAAAAGATTACCTCGCGCACCGTTGGTATCATTCCTGTCCACCTCTATGGGCAGCCTGCCGACATGAATGCGATAATGGCCATTGCTCGCAAGCACGGCCTTTGGGTAATCGAGGATTGCGCCCAAGCGCATCTGGCACAGGTCGACGGGCAGATGATCGGCAGCTTTGGGGATGCCGCCTCCTATTCATTTTATCCGGGGAAAAACCTTGGCGCCATGGGGGATGCCGGTGCCATCACCTGCAAGGACAAATCGCTTGCCGACAAAATGGCGATGTTTGCCCGTCACGGCGGCCTCACAAAGGGTGATCACCGGATCGAGGGGATCAACAGCCGGCTCGACGGGCTGCAGGCTGCCATTCTGTCGGTCAAACTTCCCCGCCTCGCCGAATGGACCGCAAAACGGCAGAAGGTTGCGGCGCGCTATGCCGCGGCCCTCGGCAATGTCGGCGGACTGGAACTGCCTGAAACAGCACCCGGCAGGACGCATGTCTACCACCTTTTCGTCGTCAAGCACGAGCGCCGCGACGCTCTTGCCACTCACTTGAATGAACATGGCATACAGACCGTCATAAACTATCCGGTTGCGCTGCCCTTTCTCGCCGCTTACGAACATCTGGGCCATGGTTCGGAAGACTTCCCCAATGCCTTCCGCAATCAATCCCGAATCCTCTCAATCCCGTTATTCCCCGAAATGACCGAAGATCAGCTTGCCTACGTGGCTGATGCGATCAGGGGATTTGCTGCGTGACCAAGTCGCAAGCCGGTGGCCGGGAAGAGGCGCGCTCAAGCCTCCTCGGCAACTCCGGCTGGAACATGGCGGCCTTCATATTCACGCTTGTCGCGAATTTGGCTACGGTCCCTTTTGTCGTTCGCTGGATTGGATTGCATGATTTTGGCAATGCGGGCATCGTCATTGCGGTCACCGCGCCGCTCACCCTTATCGGTACGGTCCTTGGCCAAGCAACTGTCCGCGAGACTTCCACCAGAACCGGACGCGGAGACTATAGCGCCGCATTTCACGTCGCAGCCATTGCATTGAAGGTCTGTCTGATCGCTTCGGCGATCGGATGTGCTGCTCTCGTGCTGATCGGCCCGTGGATCATGAGAAGCCTTACAAGCGACGAGGCTTCGAACTCCCATAATTTGGCAATTCCATTCCTGATCGCCGCAACCGGTATTTTTGCCCAGCAGTTTTCGCTCGTGCTCCAGGCCATTTCCGTTGGACGGCAAAATTTCAAAAATGTCGCCAAGGCGTCTGCCTGGAGTTCGTTTGTAACGATTTTTGTCACCTTGGGATGCACCTGGTATTTGCCGACGCTGAACGGCTATCTATCCGGTTTCTCCGGAAGCCTTGTTCTGTCCACAGTCGGATGGCTCCTCGTCACACGTCAGATCCTGCGCCGCCACGAACACCTGGGCCCGAGGGCCGGAGACGAGCTGAACGCTTTGCTGCATTTCGGAAAATGGCAGGGGCTATCGCAACTGGCAGGTATTTTCGGCAATCAGATGGACAGATATGTGCTTGCCTCTCTAGCTCCGGCTGCCTTGGTCGGACAGTACAATATCTGCAACCGCGTTCAGGAGGCCGGCTACATTGCAACAATACGGGCGTGCGAGGTGCTTTTCCCGCGCTTCGGCAGCATGTCCGCGAGCAGTGAATCCGAACGATTTGATTTCTTCCTCAGCTCTTCATGGGTTAATGCAGCGTTCGGCGCAATCATGCTATCGCCGATTGCAATTCTCTCACGACCCCTGCTCACTCTTTGGGTCGGCAAGGAAACGGCAGAGGCCGCTGGCTATCTGTTGCAGATCCTCATTCTCGGAGGCTTGATCGGCTGTAGCTACAACGTGTTTTTTTACTATGCTGCAAGCATGGGAAAAAATGCCGTCGTGACTATGGTATCGCTGGCATATTCCATAATGACGGTCATCTTTTCGATTGTTTTCATAGGATATTTCGGCCCTATAGCGGCGGGTAGCGGCCTGCTTGCGGCAACCATCATCCGCTCCGGTCTTACGCTGGCGGTAATCCGCTACCGCTTCTTCACCGCGTTCAATGCCGAGCAGATGTTTGCAAGTACCATTGGACCGACCGCCGTTGGTGCCCTGCTTTCAGTCGCCTTCTATCAGATGGAGTTCCAGTGGATCGACAACTGGTTCTTGCTTGCCCTCGCCTATATCCTGTTCTTCGGCATCGTAGGAATGGCGATTGTGCTTACCGCCATGTCGTCAAAAACCGGACGTATTATCTTGTGGAGGATTTGNAGGTCCGTTAGAAGCACAATCATAGATCGGCATTTGCCTCGGTTGCATGGCCTTACAAAGCACAAGAGNGGGCTTTGAGTGATCACTGTAGTGGACTACGGTGTCGGCAATATTGGTGCGATCATCAATATGGCGGACTATCTCGGGATCGATGCCGAAGCAAGCGGCGATCCGGAAAAGATCAGGAATGCCTCCAAGCTCATTCTTCCAGGCGTCGGCGCGTTCGACAAAGCCATGTTGACCCTGCAAAACAGAGGACTTATCGACCCGCTTAATGAAGCAGCATTGAAGCGACAAATTCCCGTTCTTGGCATTTGCCTTGGGATGCAACTGCTGGCTCGTCGAAGCGATGAAGGTGTTCAGTCCGGCCTAGGATGGATCGCGGCCGATGTGCTCCGGATCACCTTGCCGCCAGAATCCCCTCTCAAGGTGCCCCATATAGGCTGGCTTGAGGTGAAGCCGGCCCGCATGAGCGCTCTTTTCGATCCAGCAGTGCATAACGAGCGCTTCTATTTTGATCATGGCTACTACGTACAATGCGACAGCCCTCAGGACGTTGCGGCCACGATTGACTACGGTGTCGAACTCTGCTGTGCGGTCAACTCTGGAAACGTAAGCGGCGTACAGTTTCATCCGGAAAAGAGCCACCGCTTCGGCATGCGCGTGCTTGAGGCTTTCGGAAAGATCTGATGAGAAAAAGGCTGATACCTGTTCTGCTGGTCGATGAAAAGCATCGGCTCGTCAAAACTGAAGAGTTCGGGGAGCGGACCTACATTGGCGATCCCTTCAATGTTGTGCGGCTTTTCAACGAGAAAGAGGTCGATGAGATATGCATCCTCGATATCGATGCCTCCAGGCAGGGCCGCGGGCCAGATATCGGATTCATGCGCGAATTGGCAACGGAATGTTTCATGCCGCTGGCCTACGGCGGTGGCATCAGCCGGCTACAAGAATGTGAAGAACTTAATCGCTTCGGCGTTGAAAAATTCGTCATTGGAAGCAGAGCCGCCAATCCGCAATTATTGAAGGCGATTGCCGCAGATATGGGCAGTCAGGCACTGGTTGCCTGCGTCGATGTCAAAGGCCGAGGTTCGGCAGCAAGATGCGTGCAGCGGAACCCCGAGGTGCCGCGGGATCCGGTAGAGTTCTGCCTCCGGCTTCAGGATCTGGGCGTCGGTGAAATTATCCTTCAATCCGTCACACTCGACGGAAAACGATCAGGTTATGATCTCGAACTTCTAAACTTGGTGACAAGCAGATTGAGTGTCCCAGTCGTCGCGCTCGGCGGTGCAGGGAATTATGATCACCTGACCGAAGGTTTGCGGGCGGGCGCTTCGGCAGCTGCATCTGGAAGCACCTTCACCTTTGTTGGCCGGTTGCGTGCGGTTCTGGTAAATTATCCCGATCCAGAAATGCTTGAAGGAATGGAGCGTGACGCCCATGCGTAAAGCGCAAAGGATATGTTCTTTCTGTATTATGGATGACTCCAATCCGGCGATCGAGTTCGACACCAACGGACAATGCAATTGCTGTCGTGATGCCGTGGCTAGAAAATCGCACGAATGGTGGCCCGGACCCGAGGGCGAAGTACGAATGCAGCGACTTGTCGCCATGCTGAAGCAGGAAGGCAAAGATAAGCCCTATGATGCAATGGTGGGGCTTAGCGGCGGCATTGACAGTGCCTTCCTCGCACACCTTGCGGGCCGGAAGCACGGCCTGCGCTTGCTCGCTGTTCATGTCGATGGAGGTTGGAATTCCGAGCCTGCGGTCCACAACATAGAAAGACTGGTGCGGAAACTCGATCTCGACCTTTATACCTATGTTGTCGAGTGGCAGGAGATGCGGGACCTTCAAGTTTCATTCCTGAAAGCGTCCGTACTCAATCAGGACATCCCGCAGGATCACGCGTTTTTTTCGACACTCTATAGAACCGCAGCAAAATTCGGCATTCGGCATTTCCTAAGCGGCGTCAACTTCGCTTCTGAATCTGTTGTTCCTCCCGGCTTCGGCTATCCATCCATCGATGGAACACATGCGCGCGCGATCCATAACCGTTTCGGCTCCATAGCCCTATCGACCTATCCATTTATGAGCTTTCCGGAATACATCTGGATGACGCGGATACGGAAACAGCTGACGATTCACCGCCCGCTGAATTATTTCGACTATGATAAGGAGCGGGCCCAAGAGGACCTAAGACGAGAATATGGCTGGCGCGATTACGGCGGCAAACATAGCGAGTCTCGTTTCACAAAATTTTATCAGGACATTTATCTGCCTGCGAAGTTTAACTTCGATAAGAGGAGGCTTCACCTTTCGAGCCTGATCGTAGCTGGACAGATGACTCGCGATGATGCCCTGGCAGAGATTTCAAAGCCGATAATTCTCGAAAGAGATGCACGTAGAGAGACGAGGTTCGTAGCCAAAAAGCTAAAGTTGACCGAACAACAACTTCAGTCCTACATCATAGCGCCACCGGTCCCTCATGCCAATTATCCCAACGGCATGATGCTACATAAGATACTCATGCGGTTGCGTAGCGTTGCCAGAAAGCTGGCGCCAGTCAGCCGTCGCGCGATCGCAAAGGTAGCCAATGTGGACTAGCCTCGTCTTTTCGATAGCGATCCTCCTCACGACGGTATTCTATCTCCGGCGCATCGGAGTGAATTTTACCCTCTCCTCGCTGCTGCTTGGATTGATGCTTGTTCTGCATGGTCCGCTTTATCTCTATTACACACGCGTCTGGGGACCGAAGACGTTATTTTTCGAAAAGATCCTTTCTGCCGCACCTGATGGAGAGGTCATTCCCACCTTGGATCTCGCGTTAGCTCTAACGTTTTGTTCCGTATGTATTGGAATAGCTCTCTGCGATAAAGTTTTAGGGATCAGCCGCCAGCAAATCCGCGACGCCATTGGCGCTTGGAACCTGCAGACTGTACGGGTTTCTAGAGGCTTCTCCGAGAGGCTTGAGATTATAGCTACCATCGGCCTGCTGACTCTCGGATTTTTCATCCTCAGCGAGAACAGCGTTCCGCATGTGCTAACCTATTTTCACACAGCTGCGAGCGAACTCGAAAAGATAGCTATGCGCCGTGAATACGGGGGCAGTCGCTTTTACCTATTGAACCTGTTCAATTCGAACCTGTTCCCATTTCTGGCCTTTTGCTGTTTGGTTGCTTTGCGTGAGCGAGCTATCAGGCTCCGGCCGATAGCTTGGGCGTTCATAGCCATCGTACTTTTCGAAAAGGCGGCCACGTTGAGCAAGGCTCCGCTATCGATTTTCATCTTGCAATTAACAGTAGTCGAATATCTCCGCAGATCGCTCAAAGTGCGTTTCGGTGTGGCTCTCGGTTTTGCAGCCGTTTGCTTGGTGCTCTTCGGAACGATGACGGCGGTCGCCGTCCGCGAAGTCAGTGGTGTGAGCGCAACGCTTGACTTCCTCTTCTATCGCGTTTTCATGATCGTCAACGAAAGTCTGTTAGAGTATTTCGCGGCAATTCCAAGCGTGCTTCCATTTAGTTGGGGCAGCCGCTTCAGCTGGTTGACGAGTATCTTGCAGGCGGAACCCTCTCCGCCAACTTATGTGCTTGTTGCTGCCGTGCACCGCGGCGTCATGGGATCCACCACGACAGCGATGTTTATTGCCGATGCTTGGGCTGATTTTTCATGGGCGGGTGTTTTTGCTTTCTCGTTTCTCGCAGGTTTTTTCGTACGATGGCTCGATATTGAGTTGATCGTGAAACGAGGCAAGACGGCTGCTACGATCTCTGGGTTGGCGCTCGGCCACTACGGGATCTTCATAATGCTATCCACAGCACTTCAGACCGCAATGGTCACAGGGGGATTGATATTGGTTTTGCCGTTGACCGTAGCAATGTGCAGCGCTTTTAAATGGCGTCCATTAGACCAGGGCGCAACCGGTTTAAAGCATCTAGGTCGCGTGGAGCAGACTTAAGAACATGCGCATTTTTCAGAACTCAGGTGTATATGCATCCTATCTTCCTCGGCTCGATCGCCTTACCAGCCAGGAAACGCAGTTCGGGAAGCGATTGCAGGTCTTCGTTAACGACTCCTATGGGGCATGCCACATCCTCAAGCCCCCGGCTGAACTGGCGTCTGATGTCTTTTTCACGAACGGCGACGATGAAAAGCTTCAAAAATATTGGGCAGCCGAGAATGGTCTTCCAAGCTCGGCCAGCATGGAAGAGATCCTACTTAGTCAGATAGAACATCACCGAACCGAGATCTTTTACAACATGGATCCGATGCGGTACGGCAACGAGTTTTTACAAAAACTGCCGGGCAGTGTTCGTAAATCCGTCATGTGGAGGGCGGCTCCATCTGGCAGCGTTGATTTCGGAGCCTATGATCTTATCGTTTGCAACTTTCCACTCATTTTAGAAAGTTACCGCAAGCACGGGTGGCACGCAGAGTATTTTGCGCCGGCACATGATCCCGCAATGGATGACTACGCCGCCAACGGCAACCGGCCGGTAGATGTCCTGTTTGTTGGAGGTTACAGCCGCCATCATCGCAAGCGCGCCGAAATCCTTGAGGCGGTCTCTGAGCTTGGCAAGGAATTTCGGGTTGTATATCACCTCGACCGGTCCCGCCTCACCCGCCTTGCGGAAAGCCCGATGGGCCAGTTCCTGCCTCTGCGTAAGCACAAACGGCCGAAGAGCATTCGAGCAGTTTCCCAGCCAGCTGTTTTTGGACGCGACCTGTACAGCGCGATCTCGCAGGCAAAAATCGTGTTGAACGGTGCCGTCGACATGGCCGGTCCCGACCGGGGTAATATGCGCTGCTGGGAAGCACTTGGTTGTGGTGCGGCTATGGTATCCGACGCCGGCAACTACCCACAGGGCATGGTGGATGGCGAAAACATGTTAACCTATGATAGTGCTCAAGCTGCGGTGTCAATCATACGCGACTTGCTCGCTGACCGACGTCACCTGCAAGCAATTGCAGCCAAGGGCCACGGTATGATCAGGACCCTCTACAACAAAGATGCTCAATGGCAGCAGTTCAATCGACTGGTCGAGATCGCATGAGGCTCAATCCATCGGCAGTAGTTAATATGCTGGTCGGCATTCTGGTGCGGAAAAGAAGTCGGTTCGTCGTGGGGCCGCGGAGCAAGGTTCGCTGGCTGGCCTTGCGCTCCATTCGAGGTGGTACCGTCCAGATTGGTCGAGACTGCATTATAAACTGCATTGTCAGTTTCGACGATCCCAATGGACGCGTTTCGATTGGCGATCGATGTTACGTGGGATCAAGTCACCTAGTTTGCCATTCAGGCATCGAAATTGGAAATGATACCATCATCTCCTGGGGGGTAACGATAGTAGACCACGACTCCCACTCGCTGGACTGGAACCTTCGAAAAAACGATGTTCGCGATTGGGGTATAGGTCGCAAGGACTGGTCTGGAGTCGCGATTAAGCCAGTTGTGATCCAAGATAAGGTGTGGATCGGCTTCGGCGCCAGTATCTTGAAGGGCGTGACAGTTGGCGAAGGCGCGGTTATTGGTGCCCAAGCCGTTGTAACGCGTGATGTAGAACCCTATACGGTTGTCGCAGGTAACCCGGCTCGGATTGTTCGCCACATAGCGCCGGAAGCAGCCGTAACTTAGGATTGGTGATGACATCGCAGCATCTGGATACATGGGAGCAAGCCGTTCAATGGCTTCGGGAACAACCCGACCAACAGAAGCTTGTTGTCGATGCCTACTACGACGACCCTCTTTCGAAAGCTGCCGACCGCTATTGGCGGAGCGACGAGTGGGGCGCCATTCGCAAGTTTCTTCCTGATCAGCGAAGCTGTGCAGTCGATATCGGCGCAGGGAGAGGTATCGCGAGCTATGCTCTGGCTAAGGAAGGCTTCAAGGTTACCGCTCTTGAGCCCGACAAGAGCAACCTCGTAGGATCGGGAGCGATCAAACATCTTGCAGAGGAGACGAAGCTGCCGATTCAGGCGGTGGAAGAGTTCTCTGAAAAATTGCCGTTCCCTGACCAGGCGTTTGACGTCGTGTTTGCAAGAGCTGTCTTGCACCATACATCGGATTTGGCCGCCGCCTGCCGGGAATTCTTTCGTGTTTTGAAGCCCGGCGGTCGCCTCATTGCCGTACGAGAGCATGTAATTTCCTCGCAACGCGATCTCCCAGTGTTTCTAGATCAACATCCTCTTCATAAATTGTATGGCGGAGAGAATGCGTTCCTTTTGAAGGACTACGAAAACGCGATCGTTTCCGCCGGCTTCGGTATGGACAGGGTCCTGGCACCCCTTGAAAGCGAGATTAATTTTGCGCCCTACAGCAGGAATGAACTAAAAGAAGAGATGGCAGCACGCCTCGGTGCTAAACTACCATTCGTCGGAGGAGTCGCTTCCGTAGCCTTGCGTTTCGGCCCGATCTGGGGCGTTCTCTCGCGGATCGCACAGGCATTCGACAACCGACCCGGACGGCTATACTCCTTCATTGCCACGAGGCCTAGATAACGAAGAATGGCTCGAATACTCATCACCGGCGCCCACGGTTTTATCGGGAGATATCTGGCGCGGCATCTCTCGGAGAACGGGCATGTCGTGCTTGGTCTTGGCCANGGTATCTGGCCTCCTTTGCACGCGGAACGGTGGGGACTNACACTGTGGCAGAATGGTGAAATTGATGGNCCCAATCTTCGACTGATCCAACGACAGGCCGGCACNCCGGACATCGTGTATCATCTTGGGGGCGGTTCGTCGGTCGGCGTCGCGATTGCAAATCCNCGCGAAGATTTTCACCGNACCGTCAATTCGACAGCTGAACTTCTTGAGTGGCTACGGCTGGAAGCACCGGACTGCCGACTGGTGGCTATTTCAAGCGCCGCTGTTTATGGCGCCAATCACGAAGGCCCGATCGCGGAAACGACGATCAAAAACCCGTTTTCGCCCTATGGTCATCACAAAAGCATAATGGAATCTCTATGTCAGTCCTATTGCGATACATATGGACTGAAGATCGCGATTGCCCGTCTGTTTTCGGTTTACGGACAAGGTCTGCGAAAGCAATTGCTGTGGGACGTGTGCTCGCAGCTTGAGAGAAATCCGGATCGCCTCAATCTTGGGGGCGGGGGCGCCGAACTGAGAGACTGGATCGAAGTCGCGGACGTCGTGCGCGCGCTATCGTTGATTGAAGCGCAAGCGGACTCGTCTCTCCGGGTCGTCAATGTCGGCACCGGCACTGGCACAAACGTTCGCTCTATTGTCGAAATGGTTGTGGAGGCATGGTTCGAGAAGGCGTCCTCGCGCCCCAATATCACTTTTTCCGGTGAGGCGAGGAAGGGCGACCCCCAAAGCCTGGTCGCGGATTCGACACAGCTCAAATCCCTTGGCTTTGAATTGCGCAGCGATCTAAAGGACGGGCTTTCCGCGTATATTAGCTGGTTTCGGTCGGAAGCTGGCACGGCAAGATGATCAATATCGGCTTCACCATGATCAGCGGTCGCGATTGGACCGGCGGCTACAATTATTTGCTGAACCTCGTCACGCTTTTAGCCCGTTATCGGAAAGACGAGATTTGTCCCATCGTTTTCTTCGGAACCGATGTTGAGGAAGGCGAGGTAGCGCCATTTGCGAGCCTGGATGGCGTAAGGGTTGTACGCCATCCACTGTTCAACAGATCCCGAAGCTTTCGGTCGTTATTGCTTAGTGTTGCAACCGGCGCGGACAGAAGCATCCGCGCGGTGTTTAATAAACACCAGATCGATGTCGTTTTTGAAGTGGCGCAATTTTTTGGCTTCAGGCTCGGCTTACCTGCCATTGCGTGGTTTCCGGATTTCCAACATCGCTACCTGGACCATCTCTTCAGCAGGTTTGGCTACTGGAAACGCGACATTGGATTTCGGCTTCAGATTGCAGCTCGTCGCTCGATCATGCTGAGTAGCGAAGATTCGAGACGGTCTTGCGAACAATTCTATCCGGCAGCTCGAGGGCGCACCCATGTCGTTCGCTTTGCCGTGCCGCCGAAGGGCAAGATTGAATACAGCGAAGCGCGAGCCGTAGCAGACAAGTACCTGCTACCCGAGCACTACGTCTTCCTGCCCAATCAATTCTGGAAGCACAAGAACCACCTCCTCGTGCTTGAGGCGCTGAAAATCCTGCGCGAACGGGGCGTCGAGCTGACGATCGCGGCGAGTGGGAATCAATCCGATCCACGCGATCCGACATATTTTCCGAGTGTGAAGGCAGCGATCACGGAAGCTGGTCTTGACCAGAATTTCCGTCTGCTCGGACTGATCCCCTATCGCGACCTTGCACCACTCGGCACCGCGAGTATGGGACTGCTAAATCCATCGCTGTTCGAGGGATGGAGCACCACAGTCGAAGAGGCTCTATCGTGGGGCGTGCCTTTGATCCTATCGGATCTCGATGTGAATAGAGAGCAGGCTGGCGAAGCAGCAACCTATTTCAACCGGTATGATGCACATTCACTCGCAGATGCCTTGGCTTCTGTTCGCCCACGTACGGCTTCAACGATCGCAATCAGCGGGGACATGGCTCAGGCCATGTCCAACGAACGGGTTCTGCGCTTCGTTTCTGACTTCACCTCGCTTGTTCGCTATGCTCGCAATCAAGTGCAATAACAGAGCGACGACCGGGGTACGTGTCGTGTTCGGTCGACCACCAGAGAACACTAATGAGTGAGCCGAAGATTTCCGTCATTACCGTCGTCTTCAACAATGAAGCGACGATCGCCGATACCCTTCAATCTGTTGCCGCCCAGGATTACTCCAACCTGGAATATATCGTTATAGACGGTCTCTCGAAGGACCGCACGCTTGACAGGATTAAAGAGCGCAAGGAGATTATCAGCAAACTGATCTCCGAAAAGGACACTGGCATTTACGATGCAATGAATAAGGGCATCGCGCTGGCGACGGGCGAGATCATCGGCTTCATCAACGGGGACGATTTCTACCTACCCGGGACATTGGCTAAGGTAGCCAAAACGTTCAAAGAAGACCCAAATCTCGAAGCGTGTTACGGGGATCTTTGCTATGTGAAGCAAAACGATCCTCAAACTGTCGTTCGCCACTGGCGATCGTCACCTTTTGTCCCTACCGCGTTCGAAAGAGGCTGGGCTCCTCCCCATCCGACTTTCTTCGTCCGTCACGATGTCTACGAGCGATTTGGTTCATTCGATCTGGAGTATCGGATCGCCGCCGATGTCGAGTTGATGATGCGATTCCTGGAGCGCCATCGAATCCGCGTAAAATACGTCCCGGGCGTTATGGTCATGATGCGCATGGGAGGTACGACCAACCGCAGCGTCACAAATGTCATCAACCAGAACAAAGAAATACTTCGTGCGCTTCGCAGCCACGGTCTGAAGGCAGATTTGTTTCGGTTTATGGGCAGGAAATTTCTTTCACGAGGGCTGCAGTTCGCTCGTGGAAAGTTCAATACTCCGCCGGCGTCCAAGGCGGAGTAACTTGTTTAAGTAGGCCCACCCGATTATTTTTGATTTAGAATGTCCCGGTCGCGTCCACGCCGTGAAATATACAGGGTTCTGATAATTGCGGCGATGACGCCGAGAGCAAAGCCGCCGATCAAACCGACGAGAATTTGCTTCAAGCTGTTTGCAGATACCGGGGAGTGCGAAGCGTAAATTGGGGATAAAAGCGTCGCAGGCTGGTTCAATTGCAGCCGCGAATTCAGATTCATAATTTTCTCGCGAAGAAAATTGGAATCATCCCGCGTAGCCAGATAGATCGCCTTCTCCCAGTCCGAACCTTGCGATGACTCTATCAATTTCAAATTGTCTGCAAGTTGATTTTCGCTGGCAGCAATTTCCGCCTTGATGCTGTCGTTGCTCTGCGAGGCCAAGGACGATTGCTGCTCTTGGATTTGCTGCACAACCGCCGTCACACAGCGCTCCGCAAATTCCGACGTGGGTGCACTGAAAGATACCGATATCACATCATCGGGCGTTGTCGGAGCTGTAATCCTCACGCTTCGTGCCAATTGCTCGCGTGTCGCAGTACCTCCCTCAAAACAGCTGGAGGCGAGCTTCAAGTCGAAAGCAGCTGGTGAACGCATCCGGAACAAGAAGCGATCCCGCGGTTCGATTGGAACTGTCACTATGGCTCCGTCAGGCCCAGGCCTGCTGACCTTCGCAAGAACAAGTTGTGCCGATGCCTCGTAAACCGCTGGTGCTTTGCCTGTAAAAACAGTTGCCCCTATGAGGCCGATGATCGTGAATGCACCAATCACGAGAGCATTTCTCTTGAGGAAGGAAGCCAAAACGAAGAGATTTATTTCTTCATCAAACCGCTTCTCGTACATGATGGCTCCCGATAACGTTCACAAACCAGAACCCGAACGGAGTACAACTCGTTCGGAACGCATGATCCGCTTCAAGCGTATCCTCGCGCTTAAGTCAATGTTCAAAACATCTGGTCGCGCGCCGGTAGCGCTTGTTCTCAACATCGCACAACAAAATTTAAGGCAGCCTATAAATTGCTAGCGTTGCTCGCCATTGGCCAGATCGGATCACGCAAACACCATCATCTGCTGCGGCACCACTGCCAGCATGCCCGCACGGCGGGCAGCGACATATCTAAGAAGCTGTTCCACCACTGTCGGCATGACGGGT